>ERZ809074.389-NODE-389-length-70760-cov-6.623082_pt1 | contig 70760 bp, 62 predicted proteins | sample MGYA00520795_ERZ809074 | MGnify/ENA primary metagenome ERZ809074 (study PRJEB31570, sample SAMEA3212989) | Homo sapiens | biome: human-gut; feature: human gut; material: fecal | place: Sweden | collected 2011 ...
TGAAGGGGGGAGGAGGGGACTTTCTCCAGAAAGTCCCCTCCTCCCCCCTTCGATCTTCCTCCCCCGCTCACCATCCGGCCCCAAGCGATTGTAAAGGGTGCCTTAACAATTTTTTACATCGGACGGCGTAAAGTTCATATCCGGTTAACATTAGCCGCCTATCATGCCTTCAAATGAACAAGGATGCCAACCTTGCCGTAGTGGCAGGGTGTTCCATAACCCGTAGCAGAAGGAGCATACGATGCCCAGTTCTCGCAGGGAGTTCATGAAGGCCGCGGCCCTTACCGGCGCTCTTGCCGTGTCTGGCCGCTTGTTGGAAGGCGAAGCCGGAGCCGCGACGCCCCCCATCGACAAGGATCTCGACGGCGTGATCGAAATGCACGTACATGCCGATCCCGATGTCCGGGCCCGCTGCATCGACCAGCTGACGCTGACCCGGCAGTGCAAGCAGAACGGCTATCGCGGGATCATGTACAAGTGCCATGATTTCATCACCAACGACATCGCCTATCTGCTGCGGGCCACGGTGCCCGGCATCGAGGTATTCGGCGGGATCGCGCTCAACAGGAACTACGGCGACACGGTCAACGTGCAGGCCGCCAAGATGGCTACGCAGGTCACCGGCCATTACTGCCGCTGCATCTGGATGCCGACCTACCAGTCGGCGTTCGACATGCGGAAGAAGGGCGGCGTGCCCGTGCTCGACGCGCAGGGGAAGGTGTTGCCCGAGGTCGTCAAGGTCATGGAAATCTGCGCCGACGCCGACATCATTTTCGCCACGGGGCACTCCTCTCCCGACGAATGCGTCCTGCTCACCGCCAAGGCCAAGGAAGTGGGCGTCAAGAAGGCTGTCGTCACGCACGCGAGCCAGGCCCCGTGGAAACTGTCGATGGATCAGGCCAAGGCCTGTATCGACAACGGCGCATACCTGGAACACAGCGTGCTGCCGTACTTCAAGGGCCCTCATGCGGTGATTCCGGGGTACCGGGAACAGCCGCAGGTCACGATGGAGGAATTCGCCTCGTACATCGCCCTCGCCCCGGATCGGCAGTTCATCAGCACGGACCTCGGGCAGGCGCTCAACCCCAACCCCGTCGACGGGATGCGCACGTTCATCACCGGGCTGCGCAAGGCCGGGGTGAAGGACGACGTGCTGAACGCCGTTACCCGGAAGACCCCGGCCATGCTGCTGGGGCTGGACTAGCCTTCCGGCGCGCAGGGGATCACAAAGTCTGTAAGGGAGGTCCGGCACCAGGCCGGATCAGGAGAATGTACCTTTAACCCAGGAGAAAGCTATGCTTACGTATTTGAAGCATATGGCTCTCGCGGCTGCTGCCGCCCTCTGTGCGGCACCGGCGGCGCAGGCAGCCGATCAGCCGCAGGAATGGGAGCTCATCAATCCCACCGGCGAGATCGAAAAGGTCGCCGTGGAACCGGCCAAGCGGATCACGGCGCTTGAGGGCAAGACCATCGCCCTGCGCTGGAACGGCAAGAACAACGGCGATCTGGTGCTCGACCGCCTTGCCGAACTGCTGGCCAAGAAGTATCCCACCGCCAAGGTCGTGAAGACGTACCGCGACATGGCCGATCAGAACCTGAACAAGATTTCCGCCACGCAGGACGAGTCCATGCGTATCGTGAAGGCTGTAGCCAGCGTGAGGCCCGACATCGTCATCGCCTCACAGGCCGACTGAGGCAGCTGTACCTCATGGCTGGTAGTTGACCAGTCCAATCTTGAAAAGTCCGGCATTCCCACTGTCACCATCGTTACCGACCCCTTCCTGACCCTTTCGCGCGGCACCCAGAAGAGCCAGGGCCTCACCGACATGTGCTTTGTGACGGTCCCCCATCCTCTGGGCATGATCTCCAAGGAAGAAGTCAACGCCAAGGTCGACGCGGCGTTTGACGACATCGTGAAGGCGGCCACCGCCTGGACCCCGTCCAAGGAAAAGCAAGACGCCCAGGTCAAGCCCTATCCCGCCAAGCGGTTCAAGTTCTCCGGCACCTACGCCGATGTGAACGACATGTTCCAGAAGCGCAAGTGGTCCCTCAGCCTGCCCATCGTCCCGCCCACCGTGGACAAGGTGGCGGCCATGCTCAAGGGCACCAAGCGCAATCCCGCCGAAGTCCTTTGGGTCGTGCCTCCCCGTCAGGGCATGTTGACCGTCGAGCTTGTCGCCGCCCTCGGCGTCATGGCCGGAGCCAAGCCCGAACACATGCCGCTGCTCATCGCCACGGTGGAAGCCATGGCCGATCCCGTCGCCGCGTGGCGCGGCCCGACGACCACCACCGCCGCCACCGTGCCCGTGTTCTTCATCAGCGGACCCATCATCGAAAAGCTGAAGCTCAACCCCGGCACCGGCACCGCCGGAGGCGAAAACCCGGTGACCAACGCCCTCGGCTATTTCGTCAACCTCGTCGGCGACGTGGTGGGCGGCTCCGTGCCCCCGAACTTCGACAAGAGCACGCACGGCTCCTCGGCCGACCTCGTAGCCATGGTGTTCACGGAAAACGCCAAGGAAAACCCGTGGAAGACGACCTACGCCGAAGAAGCGGGCTTCAAGCCGAGCGACAGCATCGTGACGCATTTCAGCGCCTATCTCGGCAACGCCAACATCGACCATGACAGCAAGACCGGCCAGCGCCTCCTGACCACCCTGTCCACCGGCCTGCTCGGATCGGCTTCCGGCCTCGCCTCCTGCCTTGCCGACTACGATGCCACCTATGCCATCAACAACAAGGTTTCCTTCGCGTTCATCGTCCTGTGCCCCGAGCACGCGGCGACCATCGCCAAGGACTTTCCGGACCAGCGGGCCGCCCGCGACTTCATGCGGGAAACGGCGGCCATGCCGTACAAGTTCTACTCGCAGGAAACCTGCGTTCCGGGCAAGGACTTCGGTCCCTATGACGAAAACACCTTCATCCCCCGCTTCAAGAAGACCGAATCCATCAAGTTCTTCGTCTCGGGCGGGCCGGGCAAGCAGTCCCAGATCTGGGTACCCTTCCCGCAGGTGTTCAAGCCCGTTTCCAAGAAGATAGCCGAATAGCCGTCCACCCTCAAACACAGCCGGATCTTTCCCCCCAAAGATCCGGCTGTCCCTTATTCGCCCCGCTGCCCGCACGGAAAGATCATGGTCACGGAGAACCCGCGCGGCTTCTCGTTGGCGCAGAAAACCGAACCGCCGCACTGTTCGATGCTGTTCCTGATGATGGCCAGTCCGAGGCCCGAGCCGCCCGGATGTTTGCGCTGCGCCTCGGCTCCCCGGAAGAAAGGCTCGGTCAGCGAAGGGAGCTCGGCTTCGGGCACGCCGTCGCCCGAGTCGACCACCCGCAGCAGCACAGCGTTGTCCACGGGGCGGAACCCGGTCCGCACCCGGATGGGCCCTTTGGAGCCCGCGTAGGTCACGGCGTTGCGCAAGGCGTTGCTTACGGCGCGGCGGATGCAGCCCTTGTCCCCCCAGACCACGAGATTTTCGGGGATGTCCATGCGGATGTCCGCATCCGCCGGGAAGTTGCGCCGCAGATCCGCGAGCAGGGGCAGGAGGAGCACTTCCTCACAGGATGCGGGCTGCGGCGCGGACTGGGCGCGCAAAAACTCCAGCACGTCGTCGGTCAGCTGCGTCAGGTTGTCCAGCTCCCTCATGACGCGGCGAACGCGCTCCTGGTATTCTCCCTCGGATTTCTTTTCCAGCACGGCAAGGCCGAGGTCGCAGTGTCCGAGCGACGTATTGAGCTCGTGGGCGATGTGCCGGATGAACTGGCGCTGGCCCGCCATCTGCTGGTTCAGGCGGCGGGTCATGGTGCCGAGCGCCCGGCTCAGGCGGCCTATCTCATCCTGCCGCGCGGCATTGACGGGCAGGGGCGGGACGCCGCCCGGATTCCCCTCGGCGGCGATGCGTTCGGCATAGTCGGCCATGCCCAGGAGGGGCCTCGCAAGGTGCCAGACGAAAGGGGCCCACCACAGGCAGGACAGGCCGATGATCCCGAGCGCCACAAACAGCGCCAGCCGGAAGTTGAAGAAAAGCCCCTGCCCGGTGAAGTCGTCGGATTCCACCGCCAGCAGCAGGTAATGGGCCTCATGGTTGGCGTCGGGGACAAAGAGGGTCCGGGCGTACCAATACCCCGTCGGGCTCCCCTGCCGGGCGAAGATGGCCGGAGGGGTGGGGGCTAGACCGGTTTCGGTCTGGTAGTCCTCGCTGCCCCTGAAGACCTTGGAGGGATCGGGGCAGAGGGTGAAGGGCGTGCGCGGGATGCGCTGGGCCGTTTCGAGGATGGCGAGGGGGACGAAATCCCCGGCGAAGTACAGCCACGGATCGTCGAGGCTGACCAGATGGAATTGCAGGCCCGGCCTGTCGTAAGCCTTGACGATGGCACTCCATTCCTGCGTGGAGCGGTATTGCAGCTCGGTGCTGAGCACCCGGAACACGTTTTCCACATTGGAGCTGAACAGCGAGGCGGGCACGAGCCCGTAGGTGTTGCTGAACAGCACGAAGAAAACGAACCCGCCGCCCACCAGCGCGATGAGCAGCAGGTTGAGCAGAAGCCACGCCAGCATTTTGGAGTAGAGCGACTTCAACATGGCTCTCCCCGGCTACCGGATGAGGGAATAGCCGACGCCTCGCAGCGTCCGGATATACTGCGGCGATCCGGTGTCCTCGCGCAGTTTGCGCCGCAGCGAGGAAATGTGCACGTCGATGGAGCGGTCGTATTTGTTGAAGTCCCGTTCGGCGGTGATGCGCAGGAGATCCTCGCGGGAAAAGACGCTTCCCGGTTCGGAAATGAGCGTGAAGAGGATCTGGAATTCCGAAACGGTCAGGTTGAGCGGTTCGCCGTGAAGGAAGGCTTCCTTGGTGTGGTTGTTCACGGTGAGGTCGCGCACGCGGAGGATATCCCTGCCGTCCGTTTTTTCCGGCGGCGCGCTTTCCTGCTCCGGAGCGCAGCGCCGCAGCACGGCCCGGATGCGCGCCAGCAGTTCCCGAGAGGAAAACGCCTTGGGCACATAGTCGTCCGCGCCGATTTCCAGCGCGATGATGCGGTCGGTTTCCTCATTGTGCGCCGAGAGCATGACCACGGGCGGGGACTGCATCCTCCGGATGCGGCGCAGCACGTCCAGCCCGTTGATGTCGGGCAGGAACATGTCGAGCAGGATCAGATCGAAGGCGCGCCTGTCCAGAATGTCGAGGCCGGATTGCCCGTCATGGGCGCAGGTGAGGCTTATGGAGTTCAGTTCCAGATAATCGTTCAAAAGGGAACAAAATTCCGGATCGTCATCGATGAGGAGAATCCTGACGCCTGAAATCGCAATGTCGCCGGGCATATGGGGCTCCTTGTACGGAACGCTGTGGATGGCATGGGCTAAACGCTAGTCTTTTTCCCGGCGTTTGTCATGTCCGGCACGGGAATGGCTCAACAAAAGGGAAGAAAAAGCCATCATCCCGAAAAGAAAGGCACATCCGGAATGCCCCCGGTTGCATCCCGCGGTGGGTGCAGGCATGGGCTCCTGTTCGGGGTTTGAACCCATGCGGGAGCGCTTGCGGAGGCGGGAGAAGGCCGCTGACCGGGGCGGAAACACGTCTCGGGAGCAGGTGATGCACGGATAACCGTCATGGATTAAATGTGATTTGCTTGATGACGGGTGTGCTTCCAGCGCTGCCCGCGCAGCGCCGGGACAGGCGCCGCATCCGGGCCTTTGCCCGCCTCACCGCAGGGCAATGCCCCTTGCCGGGGGAGGGCCGCCGCGCCGGGAGGCTGTCCGATGGTTCCTAGTATCTTAACAAAACTTTACATTGCCCGAATGTAAAAATTACAAAAAGCACAAACTGGGTTTACAGCGCTTCTTCATAATGGCTCCAGTCAAGCCCGGCAGCCGGTCGGGCGGAGATAGAGAAAAGGAGTAGGACTATGCAAAGGACGTTCAGAGGACTGATCCTGTCCGCTGCCGCGGCGTGCCTCGTGATGCCCGCAATCGCGGCTCCGGGGGCGCAGGCGGCGGAGAAGCCGCAGGAGTGGGAACTGGTCAACCCGGCGGGCATCATCGAGAAGGCGTCGGTCGATCCGGCCAAGCGGATAGCCTCGCTCGACGGCAAGACGATCGCCTTGCGCTGGAACAGCAAGCACAACGGCGACGTGGTGCTGAACCGTCTGGCCGAGCTGCTGGCGAAGAAGTACCCCAGCGCCACGATCGTCAAGACCTATGAAACCGACAAGAGCCTGAACGCGATCTCCGGGACGGCCGCCGAATCCGAACGCATCGCCAAGGCCGTGGCCTCGGTGAAGCCGGATCTGGTCATCGCCTCCCAATGCGACTGAGGCAGCTGCACCTCATGGCTGGTAGTTGACCAGTGCAATCTCGAAAAGATGGGCGTCCCCACGGTAACAATCGTAACCGACCAGTTCGTAACCCTCGCCCGCGGCACGCAAAAGAGCCAGGGGCTGACGGACATGTGCTTCGTCACGGTGCCGCATCCCATTGGTATGCTCCCCAAGGAGCAGGTCGACGCCAAGGTCGACGCCGCCTTCGGCGACATCGTCAAGGCCGCGACCCAGTGGCAGCCCGTCAAGGAAAAGGAAGCCGCCCAGGAGTCCCCGTATCCTGCCAAGACCTTCAAGTTCACCGGAACCTACGCCGACGTGAACAAGCTGTTCGCCAAGCGCAAGTGGTCGCTTTCGCTTCCCATCATCCCTCCCACCGTTGATCGGGTGCGGGAAATGCTCAAGGGTACCAAGCGCGCCCCCTCCGAAGTTCTGTGGGTCGTCCCGCCCCGCCAGGGTATGCTGACTGTCGAGCTTGTGGCCGTCCTCGGCGTCATGGCCGGGGCCCAGCCCGAGCACATGCCCTGCTGCTCGCCACGATCGACGCCATGAAGGCCCCTGAGGCGGCATGGCGCGGCACCTCCACCACCACCGCGCCCACGAGCCCCCTGATCGTCATCAGCGGCCCCATCGTCGAAAAGCTCAAGCTCAACGCGGGCACCGGCACAGCCGGAGGCGAAAACCCGGTGACCAACGCCCTCGGCTACTTCGTCAACCTCGTCGGCGACGTGGTGGGCGGCTCCGTGCCCCCGAACTTCGACAAGAGCACACAAGGCAGTTCCTTCGATCTGGTCGCCAACGTCATCTGCGAAAACGCCAAGGAAACCCCGTGGGACAAGACGTTCGCCGAGGAGCAGGGCTTTACCCGCGACGACAGCGTCGTCACCATCTCCACGTCCTACCTCGCCAACGCCAACATCGATCATGACAGCGTGGCCAGCGAGGATCTGCTGAATACGTTCAGCGCGGGCATCGCCGGATCGGCCTCCGGCATCGCAAGCTGCCTGACCGTCACCGTCCCCGACGAGAAGAGCCCCTACAACAAGCCGCTCAGCGCGTGGAGCAATTCCGTGAGCTACGCGGTGCTGGTCATCTCGCCCGAGCACGCGGCCACCATGTACCGGGACATGAAGTCCAAGGACGCCATCAGGGACTATCTGGTGAAGAACACCGTCCACCCCTACAAGTTCTACACCAAGGCGACCTGCGTGCCACCGGAGGCCTTCGGCCCCTACGACGCCAACACCCTGATCCCCCGCTTCACCCAGCGGGAATCCATCAAGATGATCGTCTCCGGCGGGCCGGGCAAGCAGTCCCAGTTCTGGGTGCCTTTCCCGCAGGTCCTGAAGCCCGTTTCCGCGAAGATCGCCGAATAACCCTCAACGCCGGGGCCCTCTTCACGGGGGCTCCGGCCCTGTTTTCGGAACGTGCGCAAGCCGTTCGCCAACAGCCCGGATCGCCTCTTGCCGTGGGCGTTTTCGCGTATCCGGGACCGCTCCCGGCGTCCGGGCGGAGCGGTTCGTCCTCGCGGGAAGCGCCGTTGAGGGCATTGGGGACGATGCCGAAACGCGCCTCGACAAACGCCCACAGAAACCTTTCGGAAGGAACCGTCATGCGCATCATCCTTTCTTTTTTGTTCGCGGCGGGGTTGTTCCTCATGCCTCCGGCGAAGGCGGCAAGCCTCACGGTCTGCAATCCGGCGGGGCAGAGCGAGGACGGCGTGTATGTCGATACCATCCTCGCCTCCTCGTCCGGCACCGCCGTGGACTTCCCCCGCGCGGACACCGAAACCATCGAAGCCGCAGGCGACGGACTTGAGGCGTTCAACGCCCTGTTCCTCGCCCGGGGCTGGGGCGACGGGCTGCCGCTCGTGCCGCCCACCCCGGAACGCGTCAAAGCCATGCTCGCCGGATACGATCTGCCGGACGACTTCCCCATCGCCACGCTCCCGCCGCTGGACGGGGTGGCCACAGTGGGGAAGATCGCGGTCAACGCCGTCATGGCGGGATGCGAGCCGAGGCACATGCCCTTGCTCGTGGCGGCGGTGGAAGCCGTCAGCCAGCCGGAATTCGACCTGCGCGGCGTAGCCACCACGACCAACCCCGACTCCGTGCTCGTCATCGTGAGCGGGCCCATCGTCAAGCGGCTCGGCATCAACGCCGGGACCAACACCTTCGGCAGGGGCAACCGGGCCAACGCCTGCATCGGCAGGGCCCTGCACCTCATCATCAGCAACGTGGGCGGAAGCCGGCCCGGCATCACCGACATGTCCACCCTCGGCCAGCCGGGCGATTTCGCCATGTTTCTGGCCGAGAACGCCGACGCCAGCCCATGGCCGTCCTTTCACACCGAATACGGCTTCCTGCCCGAGCGGAACGTGGTGACCGTGGCTGCGGTGGAGGGGTACTCCGGCATCATGGGCATCGGCTACAGCCGCCCTGAATATCTGGATCTCATCGCGGCATGGCTGCGCGGACACGACCGGCCCTACCGCCGGAGCATCATTCTGCTCGTCGCGCAGGACACCGCGCAGATGCTCGCACGGGAAGGCTGGACGCGGGAGGCCATGCGCCAGTACATCCGGGAACGGGCCCGCATCCCCTTCGGCGAGTGGAACCGGCAGTACCACGGCGCGAAGGAGGCAAGAAAGGGCGTCCCCGAGGAAGTGTTCGCCATCGCCGATCCGAATGAGCTGGTGGACAAGCCGTTTTTCGATTCCATGCCCATCATCGTGGCGGGCGGCACGGGCGAAAAGAGCATGCTGCTGCCCTGCTGGGCCTCGGGGAAGATGGTCAGCCAAGAAATCCGCCTGCCCGCGAGCTGGGGCGAGGGCGTGCGCTGAGCCCCTTTCTCCAGCAAGGCTTGGGAGCGCGTATTCCACAGCGAAGCACGCAACGGTCCGGCATGGCACGTGAGCTTCACTCCGCGTCCCCGTTCTAACGGGCCATCAATTGCCGGCTATTCGCGGGAGGCGGAAAACCGTTCCCCGCCTCCCGCGCCTTGCACACGCAAAAGGCCACGGATCGTTTCCGATCCGCAGCCTTGGGGGATTCCGGGCTGGAGGCGGCCCGGCTTTCTGGGAGCCGGAATCAGGCGCGGCTTTCCGCACTCCTGTTCTGGCGGGTCATCAATCCGATCATGACGGAATCCGCGGCGCTGAAAATCTTCTCGTTGAATTCCCGCAGGGTGATGCCAAGCTCGTGGATATCCGGGCTGATGATGCCCTGCGTGTTGCGGATGCCCCGGTTTTCGAGGGCCAGCATGGCGGCTGACCATGCCTCGCTGGCGGCGTTGCTCACCTTGAGCCCGCAGGACTCCTTGGCTCCGTCGCAGATCATGCCGAGGAGCGTCCCCACAAGGGTGATGGCGGCAAGCTCCGCCTGACGCGGGGTTCCGCCGTGCAGCCGGACGATGCCCGCCGCCGCTCCGGCTCCCGCCGCCACCGCGCAGCCGCAGGTGGGGGTCAGGCGTCCGGTATAGGCCTTGATGTAGCCGCACACCAGATGGCTGAGGGCCAGCGCTTCGGCCAGCTTGCGGTCGTCCGCGCCAAGCTCGCGGGCCGTCATGGCCACGGGGATGACCGCCACGATGCCGTGGTTCCCCGAACCCGCGCTGCTCATGACCGCCACGTCACCGCCGCTCATCCGCAGATCCGACGCGGCTCCGGCGACTTCCTTGATCTTGTCCGACAGCGAGCCGTGCCTGTTGTGCTTCGCAAGGGCGATTCCGATGCCCGCCTGCTCCGTCCCGGCATGGTCGAGGATCGCCATGTTCATCCGCGCGCCTTCGAGCATCTGCCGCACGATGGCGTCGTCGATGCCGAGCGCGAGGTTCCACAGCTCCTCAAAATGCATGGCCGTAAGCTCATCCGTCCAGTCCGTGCCGCCGCTTTGCGCTTCCAGCGGCTGATCGACGAGGACCGCCCCGTCCGCCACAAGCCGTTCGACATGGTCGTGCTTGCGGGCCACCGTGCAGGAGACGGTATGCCCGCCGCCCGAAAGCGTCACCCGCGCCCACATGGAAGGCGTGCCCTGTACGACCTCTTCCGCCATTTTTCCGGCATCAATGAAGGCCTGCGCCTGTTCCACAGTGTCCGCCGGGATGTCCTCAAGCGCCATCAGCCCCTTGTCGGGATTGCCGCCGAGCGCGCCGAGCACGCACGCCAGCGTCAGCCCCCGCAGGCCGTTCGTCCCCGGGATGCCCACGGAACGCCCGTTCTTATAGATGGCTACGGACATCTCCAGCCGGATGCCTTCCGGCTGCGTGGGAAGGTGGCGGGCGGCGACGGCGGCGGCATAGGCAACGGCCCCCGGCTCGGTGCAGCCGATGGTGGGCTTTACTTCACTCTGAAAAAAAGCATACAGATCCATGATTCCTCCAAATGGCGCGAAACAATATGCCTCCCGCTTTTCAAGAAGCGTTCCAACCCGCTGAGGGCGCTACCCTGCCGTTTTCCAAGGGCAAAAAAGGTGCGGCTGCTTTTTTCGCATTTCACGCCCGTATTTTTCTCATACGTATGAGAAAAATGTAAGAAATGAGAAACGACGTTTTCTCAAGATCGCCTTTTGGGAGAAAAGCGTATGCGCACGGCCTCCACTTCGATCCCGCGCTGGATCGATCTCCCCTTGAACCCCCGTTGCCCCCGGATTCACCGATCCTCGCCCGCTGGAGCGCGGTGCGGAACTGCCTGCCGCCGCTGGCCGAGCTGCTGGATGTGGAAATCGTGCTCATGAGCGCCGGCTATTGCGTCGGCGGGACAGGCACGCACCCGGGCGGCGGCTGCAAGATGCCCGAGGACACCGCGCTCACGTACAGCCTGCGGAGCGGGCAGAGCACGATGGTCCTGTCGCCGGGCGAGGATGCGGTCTGCCGTGCTGTCCGGGCCGGGGGGACTGCACGGATATGGCGAATTTCACCGGCCCGGTGCCCGAGGGCGGGAACGTCGCGGTCGTGGCGCAGATTGTGGCGTTCACGGACGACCGGCGCATGGAATTGCTCATGAAGGCTGAGAAGGCGAGCTGATCAGCCGGATGTCCGGGTTCGCGCGGACGCGGGCGCGCAGGGTGGAAGCCCTGCCGGAGCACCCTGCGGCAGCCGTTTCCCCGGCATCACCGGGGAAAGCGAAGCGATGCTCCGCCTCAAGGCTTCCATCCTGAAAGCGGCGGCACACGGAAGGGAAAAAGGCGGCGGCGAGCGAACCGGGCATCAGCCTTGCCACGCTCTGCCGCCGCATGGGACAGCTTGGGCTGCTCCCCGGAAAACGGGGGAAAACCGGATGGGCGAACCTATACGCGGGGGGCGGGAAACGCCCGGGCGGCCTGAATGGCGGTAAGCGCGATCATCTTGCAGCGCGGCAACACGGTGTCCACCGACAGGTATTCGCTGGGGGAGTGGAGTTCCGCCCCTTCGGGGCCCATGCTGCAAATGGAGGGGATGCCCAGCACGCTGGCGGTGAATCCGGCTTCGGACGCCCCGAGCGCCCGGTTGCGCCGGATGGTGTAGCCGCCCATAGCTGCGCAGGCCCGTTCCGCCATGCCGAACAGTGTTTCCACGTCCGCCGTGTATTCCAGCGGGTGCAGCCGGATGCCGCCGCTGATCCGCGTGGTGGTCCGGGGCACAAAGGTGCGTGCCGCCACGGCCCGGACGTTCTCCACAAGCCGTTCCGCCGCATCGACCGTATTGAAGGTGATATGGATGCGGGCGTCCGCCCACGGGGCCACGGCATTGGCGGAGTTCCCGCCGCTGATAAGCCCCGTGTTGACGATGGTCTGCGCCTGCGCGTCGACAAAGGCGTCGAGGGCCACGATCTTGTGTGCCAGCTCCAGAATGGCGGAGGCCCCGTCTTCGTAGCAGCGCCCGGCATGGGCGGAAATCCCCGAAATCCGCATGTGGAAATGCCCCGAACCCCGGCGTTCGGTGGTCACGCCGCCGTCCGGGAACCCCGGTTCCGCGCAGATGACGGCGCGCGCCCCGCTGATCCGCTCACGGTAGACGCGGGTAGCCGTGGGTGCCCCCAGCTCCTCGTCGGGCGAGAACATGAGCGTCATGGGAACGTCGATGAGCCCGAGATCCTTCAAGGCGCGGGCGGCGAACATGTTGGCGACCACCCCGGCCTTCATGTCGGCCACGCCGGGGCCGTAGGCGCGGCCCCCCTCCACCCGGAAGGGGCGGGCCGCCGCCGTTCCGGCGGGGAACACCGTGTCCATGTGCCCCAGAAAAACGATGCCCGGCCCGGCTTCCCGCTCGTGGGTACGGGCGGAAAACACGTTGCCGAGCTTCTCCATCCAGCTCTCGTCGGGGTCGATGGCGGGCTTGGCGATCTTTTCCGTATGGAATCCCGCCTCCCGCATCCAGCCGGAAACGGTTTCCCCGACCTTGTTCACGTCCTCCCCGTCTTCGGAAAAGGAATCCATGTTTACCAGCCGCTCGATCATGCCCATGATCTCCGGCTGGCGCCCGTCAAAGTAGGCATTGAGTTTCCCGGTCGCGCTCTCCAGTTCCATGAAAGGCTCCTTCTCCGGCTGACCGCCGGACGGATACACGGTTGAGGACGGAATGGGGCGGGCCGCCTGCGGTTACGGGAGGAATCCGCCCCGCAAGGCGGCCTGACGTGATGTTCCTTGAAAAGGGATACGGAGTTCGGCTTATTTTGGCAATGCCTCCGCCATGTTCCGCGTCCGCCCAAACCGGGGAAAGCCAGAAACGGGAGGCGTCCCTCAATCAGCCCGCTGCGGGCAACCCTTTTTCGCCACAGGCGCTTTCCGGCGGGAAAATCGCTTGATGGAAAAAGGACAACAACATACTGTGATCTCACGATTTCGTTAAACGGAATAGCATTCCGTACTACGGAATAAAAGAGAGGGCAGCATGTCGGCTTCCATCCAAGTTCTGACCCGTGCCATATAGCTTTTGGAGATCCTGCCCCGGAAGGACGCACCCATGTGCCTTGCGGAGATCGCCGAGGCGTCCGGCCTGCCCAAAAGCAGCGCCTATCCGGTCAGCGAGGCCGGGCTCATCATGTTTACCAAGTGCCTCGCCGTCGAGTACGCGGCTGAAGGCATCCGGGCCAACGCCCTCTGCCCCGGCCAAATTCTTACGGATATGAACGTGAAGCGGTACGCCCGCGAAGCCGCCGAAGGCTGCACGCCCGAGGAAACCATGCGGCGGGCCATTGCCACCGTCCCGCTCGGACGCATCGGCACGCCCCGAGATGTGGGCCTTGCCGCCGCGTTCCTCGTTTCGGACGCTTCCGCCTACATGACCGGACAGGCGCTGAACGTCACCGGGGGGCAAATCACCGAGCTCTAGCGTTTCCCCCTCTCCCAAGCTTTCGGATGGCCTTTCCCCGGAGGCCGCTTTCCCCGTTTTTCTCGGCTTTTCTTTCCGTCTTCCGTGCATCCTCCACCAGCAAACGGAGAGCCGCCCAATGAAGCCTCATGAAACAGCATTCCCCTGCGAAACCCCTCGCCTGTCTTTCCGTATGGCAGGCCCGTCCTGTACGGAAGGCATGGTTACGTATTGGCCACATTCCGCCGCCGTAACGGAGGCCGGGGCTTGCGGCGGCCCTTGTCAGGGGATGCACGAAGGGATCAACGGCGGCGGACGGAAAGCGGGCTCCCAGTCTCAGGAAAAGGGGCTCTTCCGCTTCACCATTCTTTCCAAGGAAACCGGGAACGCCGTCGGCACCCTTGAATGCTCCTCCGCAACCGAAGGGAATGACTCCGCAAAGACCATGCGGATCGGGCTTGCCGGACAACACGATTCCGAAAGCTATCTTGAGGAAGCGCTCCGGTTTGCCGTCCTGACGCTTATCCCCGCCCATGCGCTCCGTGGGTTGCGCGTCATCGTCCCCCATGCCCATGAGCGCGTATCTTTGCTGAAACAATACGGTTTCGAACCTTCAGAAGAGGGCGGCCCTGCCTTGTTCCAAAGGGCGGACCGGACGTATTTCGACGCGGGAAAGGGCATGGCTCTCTGCGGGCTGGCGTGCTGCGTGTGCAGCGAGAACCCCACATGCGCGGGGTGCAGGAATGAGGGATGCAAGGACAGGTCATGCTGCCAGCCCTTCAACTGCTGCAAACAAAAAAAGCTCAACGGCTGCTGGGAGTGCCCGGCATTCCCCTGCGACAACCCCATGTTCAACAAGCAGCGCGTGCGGGCGTTCGCCGCCTTTGTCCTCGAACACGGGGAAGCCGCGTTGATCCGGGCTTTGCAAAAGAACGAAGCGGACGGCGTGCTCTACCATTATCCGGGGCGGCTCGTCGGAGACTATGATCTGCCCGAAAACGGGAGCGCTATCCGCGCCATGCTGCTGAGAGGGCTGGAGGCGGCTCAAGAGTCCCGTTCCTGAGCCACACGCCGGAACAAAAACCGGGGCCGCTCCCGGCGCTCCTGCAAAAAGGGGGGAGATGGCTCTCCCCCCCTTTTTTATGGGAATGCGTTGCGGCCTTTTTCCGGCGGAAGCGGGCCTACTGCTTGTTCAGATCCCTGAGCCACTGGATGATGCCGAAGAACACCCACACGCCGCAGACGATATTCAGGAAGAAAGACAGATAGAACAGGTATTTCGTCAGTTGAAGCCACATGGTGACGCCTCCGGCGGTTAGTTGAGGTCGGGGAGGAAGGGGCCTTCGGGCTTGTGGCCCTTCATCTTCTGGTGGACGAAGAACAGTACGAGGCAGTTCATGCCGATGCCGATGAAGTTGGCGGGGATGCCGAAGGGTTCCCCAAGCACCTTGTCGCTCCACAGGAAGAAGCTCAAGCCGCCCGCGATGACGGCTGGAGCGCCCGCGTAGGGGGAGATCTTGCCCCAGAGCAGGCCGCACATCAAGGGGGGAAGGATGGCGGAAGGCCACAGCTTGAACATGTAGATCATCAGCCCGAACACGTCCTGGAAGATGATGGCCACGCCGATGGAGATGCCGCCCACGACCAGCGTGGACAGGCGGGACTGGCGCAGGAGCTGGGCCTGCGTAGCGGCCGTGTTGATGAACTTGTTGTAGATGTCGCGGGTGTAGATGACCGCGGACGTGTTGATCATGGCCGCGCCGGTGGACATGACGGCGGCGAGCAGCGCTCCGAACACGAGCCCGGTGATGCCGGGAGGCAGGATGTCGCGGATAAGGTTGGTGAAGGCCAGGTCGGGCTTCACGTCGGGCTGGATCGCCATGGACGCCAGACCAATGGCGGCGGTGGTGGCCATGAAGAAGATCCAGTGCACGCCGAAAATGAGCAGCCCGTTCTTGCTGTCCTTGGCGGACTTGGTGGAGGCGTAACGCTGGATGTAGTACGGCGCGCAGAACTCGCCGAGCAGGAAGCTGAAAAACAGGCCGAGGAACTGGACAAGGGACCAGTTGGCCAGGGGCTTCATGTTCGTCTCAAAGCGCGGGTTGGAGTAGAGGATCGACATCATGGCGTCGAACCCGCCGAGGTGATCGATGGCGAGATAGGCGCAGAGCGTAACCCCGATGACGATGATGACGTACTGCACGGCGTCGGTGAGGGTTACGGCGAGGATGCCGCCCGACCACGTATAGGCCAGCGTCACGATCGAGGCGATCAGCGCGGCGGGGATGAGGCTGATGCCCGTGGCGGTCTGGAGGATGGCGCCCATCGCCAGGATCTGTACCCCGAACGCCCCTACGCAGAACAGGAATCCGAACACACTGGAAAGCAAGCGACCGGAACGCCCATAGTAAATCCCATACAGGTCCCCGAGGCTGTAGACATTTTTCCCGGCGTTGTGGACGCGCCCGGAGATGAACAACCCGGAGAAAATCTGGTTGATGACGACGCCGGTAAGCGCGAAGAACACGATGATCCCTGTAGTATGCATAAAAGAGATACGCCCGATGGTTGCGCCTCCGCCGCACAAGGTGGCGGCGATGGCGGCGAAAAAGATCGGAAGCGGCATACTGCGTCCGGCGACGGCGTAGTCGTCGAAGCTTGAGACCTTTTTCATCGAGTAATAGCCGAGGTACATGACCAGCGCGAAATAGCCGGCGATGACGAAGTAGTCGACAATGTGCATGGGATGTCCTTGTAGCAGGGAGATTCACGGTTGCGGGAATGGGTTACTTCGTTTCGGGAAGCCGCAGGAGGGCGGAAAGCGGCACGGGCCGCAGGGGGGAGCGGACATGCAGGCGCCCCATGTCGGGGATGGCCCTGCCCGCGGTTTCCGCCGCAATGGCCGCCAGAGCCGGGCCGCAGGTCCTGCCCTGGCAATTGCCCATGCCCGCCCGCGTGCGCAGCTTTACTTCGTTGATGTCGGTCAGGCCGTCGCGGACGGCTTCCCGGATATCCGCCGCGCTGACGTTCTCGCAGCGGCACACGGCTACGTCGTCCGGCACGGCATACAGATCCTTGCGCGGCGAGAACCATGCGTCCAGAAAAGCCTTGGATGCCGTCTGTACGGCAAGGGAACGCAGCAGGGGTGCGCTGCGCCGCCTGAATTCCTCCGGCCCGATGCCTTCCTGCCGCTCCGCCACGGCCAGACCCGCCAGTTCTCCCGCTATCCCAGCGACGGCTGCACCGCGTACGCGGCTGCAGTCCCCGGCGACATACACGCCTTCCCGCGCCGTCCTGCCGCAGCCGTCGCAGGCCACGGTCCAGCACTGCTGGCGCGCATCCCAATGGTGGGGCAGATCCAGCGCGTTCGCCATGTGCGTACGCGGGATGACCCCGCCGTGGTACAGCAGGGTCGCGGCTTCCAGCGTGTGCGCCGTCCCCTTGGAAAAGAAGGAAACGCGCTCAAGGCGATCCGCACCCTGCGCCTCGATGCCGCTGACGTCACGGTACACGGGCGTCCCGCTCTTCCGCACGTCGTTGAGCATGGACAGGCCCCGGAGCAGCAGGGGCAAGCCGAGCAGCCCCGCCGGGAGGTGCGGCGCGGCCTTGAGCATGTTGCTGGGCGGCGTCTGATCCAGCACGGCGGCGAGGGGGTGCCCCTTGCGGATCAGATGGCTCGCCACAAGGTAGAGCAGGGGGCCGCTGCCCGCGAGCACCACCGGCGTTTCCGGAAGCAGGCCCGCCGTCTTGAGGAGGATGTCACCCGCCCCGGCGTTCATAACCCCGGGAAGCGTCCAGCCCCGGAAGGGGACCGGGCGCTCCATCGCGCCCACGGCGATGATGACGTTTCTGGCCCGCAGATCGAGGACTTCCCCACCACGGGAGGCCAGGATGCGATCCTGTTCCAAGAACCAGACCGTCGTTTCCGGCAGGTATTCCGCGCCGGAACGCCGGAAGCGCCGGACAAGCTCCGTGCCGTCGCGGTAATCGGCGGCCTCGGCAAAACGCTCCTCCGCGCCCGGAGCCGTGACATGGCGGTAGATCTGGCCGCCGGGAAAAGCCTGTTCGTCCACAAGGACGACTTCAAGCCCGGATTCGGCTATGACGCTGGCGGCGCGCAGCCCGGCCGGACCCGCTCCGATGACGAGGGCATCCCACTGGCGGCTCATCGCTCCTGCTCCTTGTCGGGGTATTGGCGTTTGATGTCCATGCCCTCACGGACAATCGTGAGGCAGGCCTGACGGTTGGGCTGGCCGTCGATTTCCACGAGGCATTCGAAACAGGTGCCCATCATGCAGAAGGGTGCCCGGCGTTCCCCGGTCAGAGGATGGATGCTCGTATATCCGGCGTGCGCGTCCCCAAGAAGCGCCGCCGCCACGGTTTTCCCGGCGGGCACGGCGCAGGGCTTGCCCTCAAACGTAACATTGACCAGAGCGGCGTCCCCCGCCGCGGCTTGTGAAGCGGACATAGCCGTATTCCTTGAAAAAGGGTTGAAGGCGGTCACTTGTTCGGAGCCTCGGCATGGGGCGACGAGGCCGCCGATCCCTGAAATCCCGAGCCGCCTCCGGCGAACCGGGACAGCCCGAAGATGGCCCCGTCCGGCGGCAGCGGCTTGCCCATGACATAGTCGGGCAGGGCCTGCTCCAGAATGGCGGCAAGGGACACCGCGCTGTGCATGGCGAAGACGAAGGCGTTCTCGTGCCCCGGAATCCGGTCGTAAATGGGGTAGGCGTCCTTCGGCCACACGCGCAGCCCGGTCCAGAACCGCAGGATGCGCTTGCGTTCCAGCTCCGGCCAGACACGGACGGCCCATTGCGCGTTGGCGGCGAGCACTTCGGGGGTGAGCCTCCTGTCCATGCCCATGTTCTCGTGGGCCGCGCCGATCATTACCGTGCCCCCGAAGGTACGGGCGATGCCGAGCAGGGGGATGGGGAGGACATCGGCGGGGATGCGCTCCAGGAGCATCACCTGGCTCTTGTTGGGGAAGACGGGGATGTCCGTGCCGAGCTGCGCCGCGAGCTTGCGGACGCCGAGCCCGGCGGCGAGCACGGCCTTGCCGCATTCCAGCGTCCGGCCTCCGCAGACGACGGTATAGCCCTTGCCGGAGGGCTTCACTTCCGAAACCCGTTCCCCGGCGAACAGCGTGCCGCCGAGCCTGACGAAGCTTTTGCGGAACGCGAACATCAGGTGCAGGGGATCGACGTAGCCGTCCATGTCGGACCAGATCCCTCCGGAAACTTCCGGGCCGAAGGGGACCTTGGGCAACATGCCTTCAAGTTCCTTGCGGGAAAGCACGGAGGCCGGGTACGTGCCGTCCTCGGTTTCAGCCCGGAGCTTTTCGATGAACTGGGCGCGCGCCTCAAGCTCGGCTTCCCCGAGGCAGGGGATGATCCCGCCCGTGGGCGCGTAGCCCGTATCGATGCCGGACAATTCCTTCAACTCCGCCGCCAGCTTGCCGTAGGCCCGCGAGGAGGCGAAGCCCCAGCGCACGAACTGCGGGCAGCCGAGCGCCTTGGACTGGCACCAGATCAGGCCCATGTTGGCCCGGGAAGCGCGGGAGAAGGTGGGGACGGCATCCACAAGGCAGGTCTTCACGCCCCGTTTCGCCAGCCCGTACCCGACGGCGGCCCCGGTTACGCCGCCGCCCACGATGACGACGTCGAATGAGGCGTTCATCGGGGTTCCTTCCAGGCCACGCAGTCCATCTCGACCTTGAAATCGTTCATCATATGCCCCTGCACGGTCACGCGGGCCGGGGCGTGTTCGATGGAGAAATACTGGCTGTAGATGCGGTTGAAGATGGCGAAATCGCGGGGATCGTCCAGCCAGACGTTGACTTTGACCACATCCTCGGGGCCGTAGCCTGCCTGACGGAGGGTCTTCATGAGGTTGTCCAGCGTCTGCCGGGCCTGTTCCGCGATGCCGCCGACCACAAATTCCCCTTCGGCGTTTTTCGGGACCTGACCGGCGACGAACAGCCAGCCGTCCGCCTTCACCGCCTGCGAAGCGGGCACGCCGCCCTGCTTGGGCAGACCGAAACGCTCAATGCCTCCCATAAACTCCTCCTCTCAAGTTTGGGGCGGGCGGTTGCCCGTCACACCCACTGGTTCCGCCGCACGCAAAAGGCCGCGTAGGCGATCAGGGAATTGATATCGTAAACCGGGACGGAAACCGCCTCCTGCACGGTCCGGGCGAACACGCTCAGGTCCGTGCATTCGAGCAGCAGGGCGTCCAGCGGCTGCCCGTCCGTCATGGCGGCCGCGGCGGCCCCGATCTCCGCGCCCACGGCGTCCGTGTCCATGACGGGCGCGGCCCCTTCCAGAATGGTCTTCCGGAAAACCGGGAAATTCTCCATGCCCGCGATGGCCAGGGCGTCGATCTGGGCGTCGGGAACGCCCGCCTGCCGGAAATGCTCGGGCGTCAGCGAGCCGGAATGCGCGGTGAGCACGCCGATGCGGCAGCCCGGGCCGTGCAAGGTATGGATGAGCGGGATCTGGACAAGGCTGGACATGAGCACCGGGACGGAAACGGCGCTGGCCACGGCCTTCTGAAACAGGGCCATGAAGCCGCAGCTTCCGGCGATGGCTTTGACCCCGTCCCGCTCAAGTTCGCGGGCGGCGTCGACGAACAGCGTTTCGAGCTGCGCCGAGGTGCTGGACAGGATTTCTTTGGCCCCGACGCCGCGCAAGACCCGGCAGACAACGGGGAAATCGAAGGTAAGGGGATTTCTGAGCTGCCCCGGAGGTTTTGGGAACAACGTATCAAGGCAGAGGATGCCGATTGGGGTGTCGTAGTACAGGTAACCGCTGGGTATCCGCATAGTGCACTCCCGTGGGCGCTGGCACCGGATGAAGGGCCGGATGATTTATCATAATATGATAAAGGTGTTACAATATGATTTGAGTAGTGGTTTTATAAGCCTTCGTCAAGGCGCGCGGCGGCGGGGAAAGAAGAAAAAAGTATCATGAAACCGTTACCGATAAAGCATTTTTCTCTTTTTCCTCCCTCTAATACACTTACTTGTATAGTTATTTTTATAATGCCCCACCAATGCTCAAAAAGGAACGATCCGATACGGCGGGGTTCCAAAAGCAGGGCGGAAGCGGAATGACGGCACGCGGCGAGAAGGCCGCGCCCTGAAAGGCGAAACCGGCCCGAAAGTGGGACGGAGCGGGATGATAGGGGAACGGCGAAAGGAATGGGCGGGACGAATCGAAAGCCGGAAGGCGGAGAGCCGAAGAGGGCCGACACCGGGCGTTGCGGCCCCTGCGGAGATCGGGCACCCGGCCCGGGGCGATAATGCCCGCCCCCGGAAGGAAGGGGACGCGCAAGCGCCGGGGATGCGGGTTACCTTCCAGCCGCACGCTGGAGGGGGAGCGGCGGACACCGCAAATGGGCCCGGCGTGGGGGGATCAGGACAGGGCGCTTTGCAGTTCTTGAATGATTTTCGGTTGATCCTTGTCCCATTGCTCGGAACGGACGGCGTCTATGGCAATGCTCCCCACGGCCTCATTCCCCATGCGCAGGACATGGGAAACGCCGATGGTCCCTTCAAGCAGCATCCCTTGGGCCGAGGCATACCCCTTCCGGCGGGCTTCGGCCAGGAAACCGCGCAATGCCGAGAAATCCGTCTTGAGCACGAACCGGATTTCCTGCTCGTTGTGGGTAAGGATCATTTCCGCCTCATCTTCCGGCATGGCGGCTAAAATGGAAAGGGTGGCCGATCCCATGCCGAGCGGGCGGCGGTCGCCTGTTTTATTGAGAAAAACCTGTATGGGATGCCAGCCGTCGAGACGCTCCACGCACACGGCGTCGTAGCCGCTCCGGGCATAGAGGATGGTCGAATAGCCGAAGCGGCGGGATATGCGTTCCGCCAGCGGCAGAAACCGGGCGCGGATAAAGGCGGCGACGTCCATGCGCGGGCTGATGAGGCAGGAATCCCCGATGTGGTATTTCTTGGTGGCCGGGTCGCAGGCCACAAAATTTTTCTGGCGCAGCACCGTCAACAGCCTGTGGACGGTGGCAACGGGGATATCGAGGGACGCGCTCAGCTCTTTGGGAGTTATCATGCGGTCGCCGCAGAGGATCACCTCTTCCAGAATGTTCAGCACGCGATAGACGCTCTGCGCGCCTTTAATGGTCTTTTGGTTGGAATCCATAACCATTCTTGCCGATTGAAGGTTGCAGATACGATGCGCCGTTGGAAAAAGGCGGCCAAAAGGAAACGCGCCGCCCCCGTCCGGGACGGCGTGTGAAGACGGCCGCAACGTTTGAGGAGCCGGTACGGATATCCCGGAAGCACGCGAGGGCGGCTTCGACGGCACTCCGCCGGGCCGGGGTTCCCGCCGGGGAAGGTCTCGCCGTACTCCAGCGACACCCCCGCAGGCACCCTTGCGGAAACCGCCGCCCCATTTTCCAGTGCGCGGGGTGTCCGCCTCTTTTCCGGGCATTCCCTATGCCATTTCTTGCAATAACTTGTTTGTACTGTCAATATTACCGCATGATAGAATGCTTCAACGCCGATTGGCCTTGAGGCGGCAGGAAAGCATTGCGGGGATCCCCTTCCCAAAACCTGACGGCCTGCGCGCCTGTTCCCCTTCTCCTCATCTTTTTGTTTCTCCAGACCCCATACCGGATGCCGCCCACGCTTTCCCGTCCCCCCACGCCTTCACGCGGCAGCCTCAACGTACTACACGGAACCTCTTCATTTCTTTTCATATATCGCTTGTGCGAAATGTGTATTTTTCTCTTGCCTTTTGCTCACGGCCGGAGTATCAGAAAATTATAATTCAATATTAAACTTTTTAATATAAAATTATGGAGGTCCGCATGGCCGCACAACTGCTGTTGCAGCATGTGAAAACACCGTCCGGCGTTTGTGCCGACATACTCGTCGAGGCGGGACGGATTGTCCGGATCGCGCCCGATCTGCCTCCGTCCCTCGCGGACACCCGCCTAGATGCCGAAGGGCACATGGCGGCGCCCGGTTTCGTCAACGCCCATATCCATCCGGCACAGACATTTGTGGGCGGACCGTGGGTCGACTACGACTATGCGGATACGGTCCCGGGGCGTGCGAAGGCGGAAGCCGAATACCTCGCCAAACACGGCCGCATGAACAGCTTGAGGAATTGTTACGTGCAGTTCCGGGAAGCGATCCGCCGCGGTACGACCCATGTGCGGGGCCACATCGACGTGGGCGTGTTCGGGCTTGCGGAGCTTGAAGACGCGGCCCGCGCCCGGGAAGCCTTCCGGGACGTGCTGGACATCGAGTATGTCGCCATGCCCTCAAACGGCATCCTGAACATGAAGACCGATCCCGAACAGACCATTGCCGCGGCCCTGCGCGCGGGAGCCTCCAGTATCGGCGGGGCCGACCCCTGCGACCGGGACCGCGATCCCGTGCGCTCCGTGGAGCTGACCCTGCGTCTGGCCGCCGAACACGGTGCCAAAGTGGATCTGCACCTGCATGAGTTCGGTTCGATGGGCCTTTTCTCGCTCGATCTGCTCTTCAAGAAAATCCGGGAATACGATCTCCGCGACCGCGTGACCATCAGCCACGCGTGGTGCCTCGCCAACCTCCCTGACACCCGGTACCAGCCCATAGCCGAAGCCTTTCAGGAACTCGGCATCGGCATCATCACCCACGTCCCCGGCCACGTCCCCTTCCCCTCCCTCAAGCAGGCCCGGCGCTGGCAGGTCCGTTACGGCGTCGGTACGGACAACATGCGCAACCTCTGGGGGCCCTACGGCATGAACGACATGCGCGAGCGGGTCATGCTGTTGGCCTACCTCAGCGACTTCCGCCGCCGTGAGGATCTGGAACTGGCTTACGACGCGGGCACATACGGCAGCGCGTCCGTGCTGGGCCTGCCCGACTACGGGCTGTCGGAAGGCTGTTGGGCGGATCTGGTCGTGTTCCCCGTCGAAAACAGGGCCTGCGCCCTGCTCGAAGGCCCCATGCCCCGGTTTGTGATCAAGCGCGGCGTCCTTGTCGCACGGGACGGCGAGTTGACGGACGCCGTCCCGCCGTGCCCGGAATAACCCTCGGTCCCTTCCACATCAGGAGAACGCGTATGAAGCCCTTTTTCGACATGTCCTTACTGATCGCATTCGGATTCTTGTCTCTGCTTCTCCTCCTCGGCGTCCTGCTTCGGGCCAAGATCAAGTTTCTCCAGAATTTTATGGTTCCCGCCTGTCTCACGGGCGGGGTGATCGGCTTTTTCATCCTCAACACCACGGGCTTTCCGCAGGTCCAGCCCGAACTGTACCCGGCGCTGGCCTACCACTTCTTCACCATTTCCTTCGTCTGCATCGGCTTGAGGGGCATGAGCAAGGTCGACCAGAGCAAGGGCTCCGCGACCAAGGAAATGGTGCGCGGTTCGATCTGGCAGGCGCAGATGTTCCACATGGGCCTCTGTTCGCAGCTCATCCTCGCGACGGGCATCGTCTATCTGCTCAACGCGCTGACCGGGCAGCATTATCTTGAATCCATCGGCTTCCTCGCAGCGCAGGGGTTCGCGGCGGGGCCGGGGCAGGCCATTTCCACCGGGCTGGTCTGGGAAAAGTTCGGACATTCCGGCATGGGGCAGCTCGGGATGACCTTCGCCGGGGTCGGCTTCATCGTGGCGTTCGCCATCGGCGTGCCGCTGGTGCGCTGGGGCGTGCGGAAGGGGCTGAACACCTACCCCGTGGGCAGCGTCCCGGAAGAAGTGAAGACCGGCCTGCTCGCACCGGAGAACCGGCCCTGCGGCCTGCGCCAGGTCACGCAGAACTCCAACGTCGATTCGCTGGCCCTCCAGCTGGCGCTGGTGCTGGGCGCATGGATGCTGGCCTATTACGCCGTCGAGGCCGTGGCTACGCGCGTGCCTTCGAGCATCGGCGGGACCATGTGGGGGCTGTTCTTCCTGATCAATATGGTATCCGGGATGCTGATCCGCTTCGTGATGCGGAAGCTCGGCATCGTCCATCTCATCGACGGCGACTCCATGACCCGGCTGACCGGCTGGATGATGGAATTCCTGCTGCTCAGCACCCTCATCGGCATCAAGTTCGCGGTGGTGAAGGACTACATCCTCCCCATCATCGTCCTTTCCGTGGTCCTCGCCGTCTTCACCCTGTTCTTCATCCTGTACTTCGGACGCCGCGTCCCCGGCTATTCCTTCGAGCGGACGGTCATGATGTTCGGGACCTGCACGGGGACCATCCCCACCGGGCTCATCCTGCTGCGCATGGTGGACAGCGAGCTGAAGACCACGGTTTCCGTGGAGGCGGGCATGTGGAACATGGCCGTGTTCATCTTCTTCTACGTCAATTTCATTTTCCACGGCTACGTCGTCTACGGCTGGGGGATGCCCGCCACGCTCGGGCTCTTTGCGCTGACGTTCCTCGCCAACTACACCATCCTGAGAGTGTTCAAGCTGATCGGGCCTAAGCGGTTCTAGATCCGGCAGCACCTATGGCAAAGCCCCCGGAAAACGCTTTCCGGGGGCTTTTTTCAATGGATGCCCTCACCGGGCCTTGCGGGGACGCGGCCTAGACTTCCCCGCGCTCTTCCAGATCCAGCAGGATGCGCTTCAAGAGCGTCCGGAGCTGCTCCTTTTCTTCCGGGGAAAGCATGGTAAGCAGCCGCTTTTCCATGTCCGTCTGGGCGAGGAACGACTCGCGGGCCATCTCCAGCCCCTCCGGGGTCAATTCCACAAGGACGTTCCGGCGGTTCTCCCGATCCGCATTGCGCCGGATCAGCCCCTTTTCCTCAAGGTGATCCATGACGTTGGTGATCGCCCCCGGAGTCCTGTAGGCCTGTTTCGTGATGTCTTTCGGATTGAGCGTATACGGTGGCCCGGCATGAAGCAGCGCCGACAGCACGTCGGCCTCTCCGTTCTTGATGCCGAAGGGCTTCATTGTTTCCGTACTTTTATGGTTATGATAGCGCGCGATACGGAGAATCCTGCCGAGGATGCTTTCAAGCCCGATGCCGGGAAACACCGTTTCCCATCGCTCGTTGCGGCGTTGCGTATAATCTTTGGGCATGAACTCCCTCATAAGATAAAAAGATTTTCAACCGGCAAGCAGACCATACCTCAGAACACCACGCGCGGGCAAACAAAAACAGCGCCGGAGAATGCCGCGTCCGCAAGGGCTCATCCCCGCCCGGTAAGGATCCCTTTGGGGATGCGGGATTACGGCAAGCTGCGCACGGTATTCCCCGAACAGAATGCCGGAACAGGGGCACACATGCTGGCCACAGTGCCAGCGGCGGAGGGGCCTGATTGCAGGCGCTGTGACGGTGCCCGCCGGGCGGCCTGTCCCCCTGTTATGAAGGCAGGCGTCGCCCGCTGGCGGCACGCGTGAAACGGGGATTGCCCGCGCTTCATTGACTTTATCTACAAACGCATATAGCTTGCTTAAAATAGTGTATAATTTTGGTTGGTAAAGGAGAGCCTCATCATGGTACAGGGCGCTCAGAGTATCTATAGGACCGTCGACATCCTTGACGTTCTGCTCGGCAGTCACGGCGGGATGACCGCGAAGGAAGTCATTGAGGTGGCGGGCCTTCCGGCATCGACCACGCACAGGATCCTGACCGTCCTCTGCGAACGCGGGCTCGTGCGGCAGGACAGGCAGACGCGCCGGTATTTTCCTGGCAATGTGTGGATGGCGGATTGCTTGTGGGAATTGCCCCGGATGCTCTACAACCGTTATTATGATCTGCTGCCCCGGCTGGTGCAGGAGTTCGGCTACACCGGCTATCTTCTGTGCCGCATGGGGTACGAGTGCCTGTGCCTTGCCCGTGTGGAGAGTTCCTTTTGCGTACAGGTGTTCACCTCCCGGCCCGGCGAGAGCCGCCTTTTGGGCGACGGGGCGGGAACATTCGGCATACTGGCCTTTCTTGAGAAAGAGGAACGCGATCAAATCCTCCGCACCAATATCTCGCTTTTTCAGGAAAACATGCTCCGTAGTGTTTCGGACATCGAAGCCGCCCTGGATGAGGCAGTTGAGATCGGATACAGCCGCGGGCACAATTTCCGGGTGGCGGGCACGGCATCGGTCGCCGTGCCGATCCGGTATGGGAGCGATATCGTGGGCACCATTTCCCTTGCCGGGATTTACGATGATGCATGGGGAAAGGTTGAGGGGCGCATTGCGTCCCGCATGAAGGAGCTGGTGGCCTTACGTTCATGATATGAAAACGGAAAAGATGCTGTTTTGATGAAAAGGGAGGAGCTTCGGCTCTTCCTTTTTTTATTCCTTTCATTTCATTTGTATTTCACGGATGAACCTTTTTGTGTCGACATGGAGGGCTGCCCGAAAAGATTATTGACGTGATTTATTTTTATGATATGGTTTTTTAAAACCACAATATGGAATCTTTCTGCAAGAGGCATAGGAGCCCCGCCCGCACACCCGTTTCTCCCGCCTCCCATGCCTTGGCCTCCTTCTTTTCACGCGGAACGCCTGACTCAGCCCTCTTCCTTTGCTCCCATAGTCGCCGCCCTGAAGGCGATAGCTACGATATACGGACATACCCCGCTGTTTCCGAATTGGCCTCCACGGTCCGTCCCGAAACAGCGGGCTGGCCCCAGAAAGGCCCGGCTCCAAGCCGCTTCCGGCCTTCCGCCCGGAGCCTTTCACCCCATGTCCCGGAACAGCGCCGGAATCCCGGTGCGATTCGTATAGATGCCTCCGGAGGCTTTCCCCCGCGGGGCTCACAACAGCAAGGAGCAACTGTATGTCGATGAAAAGACTCTCGTTTTTGTGGCATTTCCTTTGTCCCGCCATGCTGCTCTTGTGTATCGGCCTGTTCGCCGCCCCGGCCAGAGGTTCCGGGGACAAGGTGCTGCGCGTCAGTATCGGCATGACCGACATCAAAACTTTGGACCCCGGCCTCGTGACCACGACGCAGGACATGTTCCTCGCGGACATGCTGTTCAGCGGCCTGCTGCGGTTCAAGCCGGGCGACGTCAGCGCCCTCGAACCCGATCTTGCCGAAAGCTATACCCTTTCCCCCGATGGTATGCTCCTGAGCTTCAAGCTGCGCAAAGGGGTGATGAGCCATCCGTTCAGGGGGTATCCCAAAGGCGTGGAAATAACGTCCGATGACGTGCTGTTCACCATAGCCAAGAACGCGGACCCTAAGAAGTCGACGACCGCCGCGACATTCCAGAATTTCGTGGCCTCCGCCCCGGATCCGTACACGGTGGAGATCCGGCTCAGGCAGCGTGTCCCCACCCCGGAGCGGGCTTTCGCCAACTTCCGTACCGGATGCATCATCCCGCGCAAGGCGTATGAGGCCCTCGGCGAACGGCGCTTCAAGACCCGGCCCGTCGGCACAGGCCCCTTCATGCTGTCCGACTACCAGCCCGGCCAGAAGATAGTGCTTGCCGCCAACACGGCGTACTTTCGGGGCAAGCCCAAGCTCGACCGCGTCGAAGTGCTGTTCATGCCCGAAATCAACAGCCGCGAATTCGCGCTGAGCAGCGGCGCAGTGGATATTATCGACGGCAGCAAGGAACAGCTCTGGGTGGACAAGATGAAGAAGGCCAAGGGCGTTGTTGTGGACGTATTCGGCCCCGGGGAGCTTGCCTTCTTCAATTTCAACGTGGCCAAGGCGCCCATCAGCGATCTGCGGGTCCGGCAAGCGCTTTCCCTGGCTAACGGATATCGATTCCCTGCGCCTGTTCAAGGGCAAGGACATCGCCGAGGAGATCTGCGGCATCGTCGCGCCGGTGATGCCCGGCGGCCTGACCTGTGAAGACGCACGGGAGGCGGGCGTCGGCCATGCCTATGATCCCGAAAGAGCCAAGGCGCTCCTGAAGGAAGCGGGCTTCCCCGACGGCTTTGACATGACCATCGTCTCCTCCGAGCGTGCCCCGTTCCGCCAGATCCTCGAAAACGTGCAGGCACAGTGGAAAAAGATCGGCGTGAACATGCAGATCGATGTGGTCGATCACTCGACCTTCCATACCCGCATCCGCCAGAACACGAGCCCCGTGGTCTACTACATCAGCCAGCGCCCCGACGCCAACGAGTGGCTGACCCAGTTCTTCCACTCCGACGCCATCGTCGTAAAGGGCAAGGCCCCCATCACCAACTTCTCCAACTGCGACACGCTTGACGGCCTGATCGAACAGGCCCGGGTCGAGGTCGATCCCGCGAAGCAGCAATCGCTCTGGAAGGAGGCGCAAGTGCGGATCCTCAAGGAGCTGTATGCGCTGCCCCTGTATCTTCAGCTTCAGGTCTGGGCGCACAGCGACAGGGTCGACTACGGTTTTCCCCTCAAGTCGTCCTACACCACCGCCCCCAACATCACGGAACTGACGGCCAAGAAGTAGACGGACCCTCCCCCGCGAAACCATTCGCCCGCGCTGAACCCGCCTCCCAGTCTTGCCGTGCACCCTAACGCTAAGAGGTACAAATGGACGTCACGAAAGCACAACCTGTCCTGTTTCCATTTTATTCGCAGCTGGACATGATCGCCGCAGGGGGCACCGACATGAAACGGTGTATCGGCGTCATGGACGAAGCCTTCGCGCTCCTCGGCAAGGGCGATTATGTCATGGGCGGGCCCAACCGCAATTCCCACGGTATGCGCCTCTGGTTTCCCCTTGAGCCCCAGCATCCGGGTATGCCCAACGGAGGGCCGGATCAGCGTTTCCTGACCTTGCCCGCCTATCTTGGGGGGCGCTTCCATGCCTGCGGGAACAAATGGTACGGTTCCAACATCCATAACCCCTCAAAGCACGGCTTGCCGCGCTCCATCCTGCTCATGATCCTCAATGAAGCCGAGACAGCCCGCCCGCTGGCCATCATGGAGGCCAACCTGTTGAGCGGGATGCGCACCGGCGCAGTCATCGGTCTGTCCGCCCGCTATCTGGCCCGCAAGGACAGCCAGAGGCTCGGCGTCATCGCCGCCGGGCCCATCAGCAAATTCTGCACCCGCGCCATCGCTGCCGAACTCCCCTCGCTCACGCGCGTTTCGGTATACGACATCGTACCGGAAAAGGGCGCGGCCTTTGCCGAGCAGATGAGCGCCGAACTCGGCATCGAAGTCGTACCCGTGGGCAGCCTCCCCGAAGCGGTGAAGGGGCAGGATGTGGTTTCGGCGTCCATTTCCGGTTCCGGCGGCCCGCTCATCGAAGACAATTGGCTCAAGGAGGGCTCCTTGCTGACGTTGAGCAGCCGGGTCCGCTTTGAGGACAGCTACCTCAAGAGCGCGCGGATCGTAGCGGACAACTGGAAGATGCATCAGGCCTACCGCGACGAGGGCAACGCCTTCCCGCCCGAAGAGCGTCTCATCCCCCACCAGCGCATCCACGAGCTGATCGCCGAAGGGCAGATCCGGGAAAGCTCCATCCTCGAATTGGGCCACATGGCCGCCGGGATAACGCCGCCGCCCGATCCGGCGGCTGGGCGGACCGTGTTCCTGTCCAACGGCATGGGCATCGAAGACGTGGCTTGGGCGTGCGAGCTTCACGAACGGGCCAGATCCATGAGCCTCGGCACGCAGCTCATGCTGTGGGACGAGCAGCCCTATGTCCTCTGATCGCTGCCCGCCGAGGCCTCGCAGGGCGACCGTACAGAGGCCTCGGCGAGACCCTGCGCGGAGGAGGGATATGTTATCAGGCCGCTTCCAGCTTTCCGGGAATTCCCCCATGCTGGGAGAGGGGCTTCTTTTACAGCGTTGCGGGCAAGAACATAACACGGGGCCCTTCCTACGCAAGGAGGGACTCAATGGATATGGGGAAGGGCGCCCCGGCTCTACGCCCGGCAGCGGGGGCGGCCAGACTGAAATCCGAGGGAGAACATATGGTCAACTATCTCATCAAACGCACCCTGTTCGCCCTGTTGCTGGTACTGGTCGTGGCGACCATTGTATTCGGCATTGTGCGCCTGGCACCGGGCGATCCCGCTATCGTGATCCTCGGCGACGCCGCGTCGCAGGAATCCATAGAGGCGCTGCATGAGGAAATGGGGCTGAACCAGCCCTTGTGGCGGCAATACGCCGTGTTCATGGGCAATTTGGCGCAGCTTGATCTGGGCGATTCCATGATCAACGGGGTCCCGGTGCTGGATCAGCTTGAAGTGGCGCTGCCGTACACGCTGGAACTGACCACAGCGGGCATGATCCTCGGCGTGGTACTCGGCATCCCTCTCGGCGTGATCTGTGCGCTCTACAGGAACCGCATCCCGGATTACCTGGGGCGTGTGCTCTCGCTTGGCGGCATTTCCATCCCTTCGTTCTACTTGAGCATCCTCCTTTTGTACGCATTCGCTGTGAAATGCCAATGGTTCCCGGTGGTTAACCTGAGCACGGACGGCTCGATCGCCGCGCGGCTGTATAACCTCGTGCTCCCCATGACCACGCAGGGGCTGATCATGACCTCGTTCATCATGCGCATGGCGCGCTCCTCGCTGCTCGACGTGCTCGGGGAAGACTATGTGCGTACGGCACGGGGCAAAGGGCTCCCAGAAAGGCTGGTCATTTTCCGCCACGCGCTGATCAACGCGCTGATCCCGGTGGTGTCGGTCATTGGCATCTACTTCGTCATCAACCTCGGCAGCTCCGTGATGACGGAGATCGTCTTCTCCCGGCCGGGGCTGGGCAAGCTCATGGTTTTGGCAATGAAGCAACGCGATTACGTCATGCTGCAGTCCGTGATGATTGTCTACGCGTTCCTCGCCATCTTCATCAACTTTGCGGTCGATATGGCCTATGCCCTGATCGATCCGCGCATCTCAAGCAGGTGAACGCCATGGCCGAATGGATGAACGATCTACAGAAGAAACAGTGGAGGACGTTCACGCGCAACCGGATCGCGGTGATAGGCATGTTCCTTTCCTTAGGTATGCTGCTTATGGCGGTGTTCGCGCCACAGCTTTCCCCCTTCGACCCGCTGGCTCAGGACATCCATATGCGCCTCCACGCGCCGGACGGCCCCTTCGTGCTCGGCACGGACGATTTCGGGCGCGATGTCCTCTCGCGCATTTTCTGGGGGGCGCGCATTTCCCTCACCATCGGCATAGGCTCCGTCCTGTTCGGCATGGTCTTAGGCAGCGCCATGGGTATGCTGGCGGGCCTACGGGGCGGGCGGCTCGGTGCCTTCATCATGCGCTGCGCCGATACCATGATGTGCTTCCCTGCTGAAATCCTTGCCATTCTCATACTCGTGGTGCTCGGGCAAGGCGTGGACAAGATGCTCATCACCATCGGACTCGTCATGACGCCCCGGTTCGCGCGCCTGAGCTACGGCAGCACGCTGGCCCTGCGCGAACGCGAGTTCATCGAGGCGGATCTCGCCCTTGGCGCGAGCACGCTCTACGTGCTGCGGCAGGGCATCCTGCCCAACATCATGGGCGAGCTGCTGGTCATGTCCAGCCTGTGGGCGGCCACCGCCATCCGTGTGGAGGCTAACCTCAGCTTCCTCGGCATGGGCGTTTCGCCGCCGACGCCTACGTGGGGCAACATGGTACGCGAAGGCATCGAACACCTTTCCACCGCGCCGTGGCTCTCCTTTGCGCCCGGCCTGGCGATCATGGCCACTGTGCTCGGGCTGACCCTGCTCGGAGACGGTATGCGCGACGTCATGGACCCGAAGCTGCAAGGCTAGGGGGCCCCGGCGTGGAACGAACCCGAAAGGCTCCGGAACCCGATTCTCGGGCCCTGAGCCGACAGTTCCCTACCCGCAACTTTCAGGACGGTTACCAATGGAAGGGAAACGACTTCTTGAGATCAAGGATTTGCACACGGTGTTCCATACCGACGACGGTGCGGTGCGCGCCGTGGACGGCGTGGATCTGTGGGTGGACGAAGGGGAGGTGCTCGGGCTGGTAGGCGAATCAGGTTGCGGGAAGAGCGTCACGGCGCATTCCGTCATGCGGCTTGTCAGTCCGCCCGGGCGCATTGAATCCGGAGAGATCCTGTTTCGCGGCAGGAACCTGCTCAAGGTCTCCCAACGCGAGATGCATCAGGTACGCGGCAGCCGGATCGCCATGATCTATCAGGAGCCCATGAGCTCACTCAATCCGCTGCTCCGGGTGGGCACGCAGATCGTGGAGACCGTCACCATGCATATGCACAAGACGAAGCGCGAGGCGTTGGGGCTTGCTGTGGACATGCTCCGCGCGGTGGGCATCCCGGACCCGGAACACCGGGTACACGACTACCCCCACCAGCTTTCCGGGGGTATGCGCCAGCGCGTGATGATCGCAATGGGCATGGTGTGCAACCCCCGGCTGATGATCGCCGATGAGCCGACGACGGCGTTGGACGTGTCCATTCAAGCGCAGATCCTCGATCTGCTGCGCAACCTGGTACGTGAAACCAATGCGGCGGTGATGCTCATCACCCACGATATGGGCGTGGTGGCGGAAACGGCGGACCGGGTGGCCGTGATGTATACGGGCAAGGTGGTGGAGCAGGCCGACGTGAAGACACTGTTCACCCGCCCGGCACACCCCTATACGCAAGGGCTGCTGGCTTCCATCCCGGACGTGTCCCGCCCGGTGCCGGAAGATCGGATTCTGCCCGCCATTCCGGGCACGGTGCCGAGCCTGCTCAGACTGCCCGCCGGGTGCAGCTTCCGAAGCCGCTGCGCCAAGTCCACGGACAAATGCGGGCGCGAGGCCCCGCCCCTGTTCAGCCTCCATTCCGGTCATGACGTGAGGTGCTGGCTCTATGAACAATGATGCTTTTCTGGAACTGCGCGGCATAGGCAAACATTTCCGTACCGGGGCCGCCCGCCAGCATGTGGTCAAGGCCGTGGACGGCGTGTCCTTCTCCGTGGGCAAGGGCGAGACGCTTGGCCTCGTGGGTGAATCCGGGTGCGGCAAGACCACCCTCGGACGCTGCCTCCTCCAATTGATCCAGCCCACCACCGGGGAACTTTTTTTCCGGGGCGAGCCCATTCTCGGCGTGTCCGGCGCGGCTATGAAACGGCTGCGGCGGGACATGCAGATCATTTTCCAAGACCCTTATTCATCCCTGAACCCCCGCATGACGGTGGGCCGGATCATCGCATCCGGGCTTGCCATCCAGGGCATGGGCACGCCGCAGGAACGGCTGGACGCCGCCCGCAAGCTCATGGACAGGGTGGGGCTCCTACCCGATCACATCAACCGTTTTCCCCACGAATTCAGCGGCGGGCAGCGTCAGCGCATCTGCATCGCCCGCGCCTTGTCCGTCCATCCGCAGCTCATCGTGGCCGATGAACCCGTTTCCGCGCTGGACGTATCCATCCAGGCCCAGATCATCAACCTTTTCGTCAGGCTCCAGCAAGAGCACAGCCTGACCTACATTTTCATCTCCCATGACCTCGGCGTGGTCCGCCATATGTGCGACCGCATCGCGGTGATGTACCTCGGGCGTATCGTGGAGCTGGCACCCCGGAACGCTTTTTACCGCAGCCAGCACCACCCCTACAGCCGGGCGCTGCTTTCCGCCGTCCCTTCCGCCACGGTGGGCACGAAGAAGCAGCGGATCATGATGGAAGGGGATGTGCCGAGCCCGCTGCGGATACCGCCGGGCTGTTCCTTCCACACGCGTTGCTTCCGGTGCCGTCCCCGGTGCAAAGAGGAAATCCCCCCCCTGCGTGACATCGCGCCCGGCCACGCGGTCGCCTGCCATTTCCCGTTGGACTGATCCCGGGGATGTCGGTGAAACGGCCAACCCCCACGGGGAGATCGCGGGGGGCTCCTCACGCGCCCTTCCGCCGTTTCCCGTCTTGCCTGTCGTCCTTTGAACCAGTGGTGCTTACAAAACCTGTAGCCAAGGAGAAGATCATGTCTCTGAAGGTTGCCGTCATCGGCGGCGGAAACGGCGGGTTCGCCACGGCGAGCCAGATGGCTCTGGCCGGTCATGAAGTCCATCTGTTTGAGTTGCCTGATTTCAGCGCCAATATCGCCGAGCTGAAGGAAACGCCCGTCATCGAGGTCTCTGGCGCACTCCTGACCGGGGAAGCCCGGCTGGCGGGCGTATCCTGCGATCCGGCGGACGGCTTTTCCGATTGCGAAATCGTCCTGGTAACGACGCAGACGCTGGGGCACATCCCCACAGCGCGCCTGATCGCTCATTACGTCCGCCTCGATCAGGGCATCTTCCTCATGCCGGGGACCTGCGGATCCGTCCCTTTCCGCCAGGAACTGGACAAGGCCAGGGCTGGAGGCATCGTAGCGGAATGCTTGAGCCTTCCGTATGCCTGCCGCAAAAAGGGGCCGCGGAGCGTGGGCATTTCGCGTTCGACAGGGACAATGGGCCTTGCGGCGTTCCCCTCGGAGCGGACGGGGGAAGCACTGGAACTTTTCCGCAAGGTCTACCCCGGCTCCTTCGGTATGGACAATGTGCTTGAGGTCGCGCTGTGCAACGCCAATATCCTGCTCCATCCCCTGCCGACGCTGCTCAGCCTCAGCCGCATCGAGTTCAGCAAAGGCGAATTCTATGTCTACAACGAAGCCTACACCCCCTCCGTGGAACGTGCCATCGAGGCCCTGGACGACGAGATCCGGGCCATCCTCCGCAAGGTCGGTTTCCCCGCGCCATCCTGCAAGGCGCTGTTCGAGAAACGTTATGGCGGCCCGTGGGATGAAATGCGGGCGTGGTTCCGGAGCATCGGGAGCAAGGGGCCTTCCGGGGCCAAAGCGCGCTACATCACTGAAGATGTGCCCGGAGGGGTCGTGCTGGTCTCCTCAATGGGGCGGCATTACGGCATCCCCACGCCTGTGGCCGATGCGGTGATCAGCCTTGCCGGTGCGATCAACGGCACCGACTACCGCGCTGAAGGCCGCACGCTGGAATTCCTCGGCCTTGACGGGCTGGGCGTAGATGGCCTGCGGGCATTCCTACGGACCGGGAAGCGTCCCGTTTCAAAGGGGGTGTGAGGGACGCTCCGGGCAAGGGTAAGGGCCTTTGGAAAAAGGCTCCGCTCGGAAGGTTCGGGGAAGGGGAAACTTGGTTCCCTTCCCCCAATGCCTCCCCTTTCAGGGCCATCTGTCCCAAGCTGATTCCGTGACGGCGGCGGATGCCCGCCGCAGCCGGAATCAGCATCCGAAACCGCGGGATGTCGGAAGACATCCATAAAAGGAATCCTATGAAAGTCCTCATCAATCAGCAATGGTGCAAGGGCTGCGGCGTGTGCGCGGCGTTCTGCCCATCGCGGGCGCTTTCACTCGATAGCGGCGGCAAGGCCGTATGGGAACCCTCCCTGTGCACGGGCTGCGGCCTGTGCGAACTCTATTGCCCGGATCTGGCGGTGGAATGCCTCCGGGACGATACCGAAACAAACAGGGAGGGGGTATGAACGACGGCGCCATTCTGTTTGCTCAGGGCAACGAAGCCTGTGTGCGCGGGGCATTGTACGCCGGGCTGCATTTTTTCGCGGGCTATCCGATCACGCCCTCCACGGAAATTGCAGAGCTGCTGTCCACGGAACTGCCCCGTCTGGAAGGCAAATTCATCCAAATGGAGGACGAAATCGCTTCCCTCTGCGCTGTGTGTGCGGCTTCGATCGCCGGGAATAAGGCTATGACGGCTACGAGCGGCCCCGGCTTTTCGCTCATGCAGGAAGCCCTCGGCTACGCGATCATGGGCGAAATCCCCTGCGTGGTGACCAGCGTGCAGCGCGGCGGGCCGTCTACGGGCCTGCCCACCAAGGTCGCGCAGGGAGATGTGAACCAGTCCCGCTGGGGCGTGCACGGCGATCACGCCATCATCGTCTTGACCGCTTCATCCGTGCAGGACGTGTTTTCCGTGACCGTGGAGGGTTTCAACATGGCGGAAACCTACCGCACCCCGGTGATCCTTCTGTTCGACGAGGTAGTGGGGCACATGCGCGAACGGCTGGAAATGCCGGAACCCGGCGAGCTGCCCGTGGTGGAGCGCCTGCGCACTTCCGTGAAGGCCGGGGTCAACTACTACCCCTATCTCCCTAGAGAGGACGGACGGCTTCCCATGTCCGACTTCGGCGGGTCACACCGTTACAATGTGACCGGATTGTATCATGATATCTGGGGATTCCCCACGGAGCAGCCGGAAGCTGTCAATAAGCTCCTCTACCATCTCGTGGACAAAATCGAGTCCAAGGCCACCGAGATCGCCCGCTGGAAGGAGTATTTTCTCGACGACGCACAACAGGTCTTCGTCTCCTACGGCAGCTCCGCACGCAGCGCTCTGCACCTCGTGCATACACTGCGCGGCAAAGGCATCCGGGCGGGGTTGCTCGAACTCCAGACGCTTTGGCCCTTCCCGTCGGAACTCGTGCGGGAACGCACGGAAAAGGCCCGGACCGTTTACGTGGTGGAGATGAATATGGGCCACATGGCGGCACAAGTCCGGCAGAACGTCAAAAGCCCGGACAGGGTATTCCTCGTCAACCGGGTGGACGGGCAGCTCATCACGCCCACCGACATCAGCAGAGTCATGCGCGTAATCGAAGGCAGGGGGTTCTGATATGGCCATCCGTTTGCTGATCCGGGAACGTTTTTTCCCGCACCTGTGGTGCCCCGGCTGCGGCCACGGACATGTGCTCAACGCCATGCTGCACAGCGTGGACGATCTGGGCTACGATCCTTCCTCTATCGTCATGGTGTCCGGCATCGGCTGTTCGGCCCGCATAGCGGGGTACGTGGACTTCCACACCATGCACACGCTGCACGGGAGGGCGCTGGCCTTCGCCACTGGCATCAAGCTCTCACGGCCTGACCTGCACGTCATTGTGCCCATGGGCGACGGCGACGCACTCGCCATCGGGGGCAACCATTTTATCCATGCGGCACGGCGCAATATCAAGCTTACCGCCATCGTCATGAACAACCGCATCTACGGTATGACCGGAGGGCAGTACTCGCCGCTCTCCGGGATCGGGGTGTCCGCGACGACAGCGCCCTACGGCAACATCGACCGCGAGTTTGACACCGTGCGGCTCGCCCTCGGCGCGGGCGCGAGCTTCGTCGCCCGAACGACAACCTGTCACATGCGCGAGATGGTCTCGATCTTCAAAAAAGCGCTCGAGCACAACGGCTTCTCCGTAGTGGAGGTGCTGACCCAGTGCCCCACGTACTTCGGGCGCAAGAACAAACTCGGCGATGCCGTGGACATGATGCGGGCCTACCGCGATCAGACCGCCCCGGTGGGCTCCCCCAAGCTCGGCGAGGACCCCGCATTGATCCCGCGCGGCATCTTCACCGATGAGGAATACCCCGAATACTGCGACCGCTACGGGGCAATCATCGCCCGCGAACATCAGGAGTGAGCCATATGGACAACGTGTATGCCGTTTCCCGTTTTCTGCTGTCCGGATCCGGCGGGCAGGGCGTGATCACCATGGCGATCCTGCTGGCCGAAGCCGCAGTGAAACATGAAGGGCTCGTCGCCGTGCAGTCGCAATCCTACGACCCGGAAGCACGCGGCGGGGCCACCCGCTCGGACGTTATCCTTTCGCACAAGGCCATCCATTACCCCAAAGTCGAACAGCCCAACGTCCTTGTGGCCCTCACCGATACGGCGTGTGGCAAATACCTGCCGCTGATCCGCCCCGGCGGGCTGTGCATGTACGATACGGATCTAGTTCATCCGGGCCGCCGGGTGGAAGCCCGGTTCAAGGGTATACCGCTCTGGAGCACGCTTCATGGGCACCTCGGCTCGACCATTTCGTACAACATCACCGTCCTTGGCGCCCTCGTCACGCTGACCGGCGCGGTCCGCATCGAATCCATCGAAAAGGTACTGGCAGAGCGTTTCCCCCCGGCGCATCACGAGGCCAACAGAAGCACCCTGCATCTTGGGGCGGAACTGGCGGAACCCCTGCTTGACTGACGCCGCCATACGCGTCCACGCGGGCGGGGCCGTCTACCGCAGCAGGAATAGAAGTTCATTTATTTTGCGTTGATAGGAGAAAGTACATGCATATCCATGAGTATCAGGCGAAGGAGCTCTTGAGGGCATACGGGATACCCACCCCGCAGGGCCGCCTTGCCCGCAGCCATGTGGAAGCATTGGAGGCCGCACGGGCAATGCCTGGCCCCGTGTGGGTGGTGAAGGCGCAGATCCATGCGGGAGGCCGGGGCAAGGGCGGCGGTGTGAAGATCTGCCGCAGCCCGGAAGAGGTTGGGGAGGCCGCCGCGTCCTTGCTCGGCAGCCGTCTGGTGACCCGCCAGACCGGGCCGAGCGGCGAGGCCGTCGGCAGCGTGTGGATCGAGCAAGGTACAGCAATCGCGCATGAATACTACCTAGCAGTGGCCCTCGATCGTGCGGCGCAATGCCTGACCGTCATGGCCTCCCCGGACGGCGGCATGGACATCGAAACCGTGGCGGTGGGCACTCCGGAGCGTGTATCTTCCGCGCGTCTCAGCGGCCATACCCTGTGGCCCTTCCAAATCCGAAAGATTGTGGGCGGTTGGGGGTTGGATGCGGCCCAAACGCGGGAGGCCGCCGCATTGGTACGGCGTTTGACCGCGCTCGCCGTGGAAAAAGATCTGACGCAACTTGAAATCAACCCCTTGGCACTTGCCGAAGGGGGCGGGTTCGTCGCGCTGGATGCCAAAATGGACTTTGACGACAGTGCATTGAAACGGCACCCGGATGTAGCGGCCCTTAAGGATAGGGAAGAGGGCGATCCGCTGGAACGCGCCGCAGCCGAAAAGGGGCTTACATACGTCCGCCTTGGCGGATCCATCGGCACACTGGTAAACGGCGCTGGGCTGGCGATGGCGACAATGGACGCTATCAAACAGGCCGGAGCGGAATCCGCCAACTTTCTTGATGCCGGAGGTGGAGCCAGTGAGGAAACCGTTGCCGCCGCGTTCGCCATCATGTTCTCCGATCCCCATGTACGGGGCGTTCTTATCAACATTTTCGGGGGTATCCTGCGTTGCGACGTCGTGGCGCACGGCATTGTGAATGCGGCCCGCAAACTGGACGTCACCGTACCGCTGGTGGTGCGCCTCGAAGGGACGAATGTGGAGGCCGGGCGGCGCATCCTTCACGAAAGCGGGCTTCAGTTCCATACCGCCTCATCCATGCCGGAGGCGGCCCGCCTGATCGCCCATCTCACAGCGGAAACGCAGCGGGAGGTATGCGCATGAGCATCCTGATCGGCGCGCAAAGCAAGGTGCTGGTACAAGGCATTACCGGACGGGAAGGGCATTTCCATACGGAACAGATGATTCAGTACGGTACCCATGTCGTCGGCGGTGTAACGCCCGACCGGGGCGGGCAAACTGTTCTTGGCGTGCCCGTATTCGATTCGGTGGAACAGGCCGTCCGCGCAACCGGCGCCGACGTCAGCGTGGTCTTTGTCCCTGCGGCATCGGCGGCGGACGCGGCTTGCGAAGCCTCCGCAGCGGGCGTCCGGCTTGTGGTGATCATTGCCGAGCACATCCCGATTTTGGATATGATCCGGACAAAATCTTTCTTCAGAGAGCACGGTACGTTACTCGTAGGACCCAACTGTCCCGGCATCATCAGCCCCGGCAAAAGCAAGGTCGGCATCATGCCCGGGTATATCCACCGCCACGGCAGTATCGGACTGGCGAGCCGTTCCGGGACGCTGACCTATGAGGCCGTGCACCAGCTCACGACGACGGGGCTTGGGCAGAGTTCCTGCGTCGGCATCGGGGGCGACCCCGTACACGGATTGAGTTTTGTGGACCTGCTGAAACTGTATGGCGATGACCCCGAAACCGAGGCCGTGTGCCTCATCGGGGAAATCGGCGGGAACGCTGAGGAATACGCGGCGGCGTATATCCGTTCAACCCGGTATCCCAAACCCGTCTTCGGATTCATTGCGGGATTGAGCGCCCCTCCCGGCAAACGCATGGGCCATGCCGGAGCCATCATTAGCGGCACTTCGGGCCGTGGCGAAGACAAGGTTGCCGCCTTCGAAGCGGCCGGCATAACAGTGATCCGGGAACTCGGGTCTTTCGGAGACACCGTCGCCCACATCCTCCGGTGATCCCACCTTTCCGGAACGCAACCGATAACTGCATCCTCCGTATCGGGCGTGGCGGCCTCAGCCGTCACGCCTCACCGCAGTGGCGCGGAAGGAAACCGATGCCGGGGATTCCGCCAGCCCAGACGCCTGAGCCAATGGCCGTGGAGAAAAGCATTCGTATTCAGAAGCGGCCCGGGGACGGAACGCTTCTGATTGTTCCTTCAAATTTTCGTTTTAAGGCATTTTAAAAAAATCTTTGACTCCTATTTCATGGAATGCCTAAAGAAGCGTAAACGGCGCGCTGGACGCCTGAACAGGAAAACAGCTTTGGGGGCGGTTTGCTATTTATCTTAATAAGTGTTAAGTTAAATAGAGAATCAACCGGAACCCTAGGGCTTGGCATGGCAACGCTCCCTGAAGTCATCTCCAACGGAGAACTCCCTGTCTTGGACGACTGGGAGCCTCTTAGCAGAAAACGGATCCTGCGGTACTTTGATCGAAGCCTCGAATACGCGGACGTCTCGGCCTACGTATCCGCACAAGATGCACTGCTTCCCGACGAGCGCATCATCCTTGTTTTCCTCAATGCCGTTTACACGCAATCGCTGGCGACCGTGGAACTGTATTGCCGCTATGTCGTCGAGCTGTTGAACTACGCCCGGAAGCCTTCGTTCTCCGTTACGGCCCGTGATGTCGAAAGCTATATCAGGCAATGCAGGATGAAAGGCCTCAAGCCCCGTTCGGTGAATACGATTATCGGAGCTCTGAAAAGTTACTTCAAACGGCTGGCAGACACGGGCGCCATTGCCCTGAACCCCACGGCATTCATTAAAAAACGGAAGGACGGCGCGGGGATTTCACTCCCCGGGAACCTCACGCACAGCCTTTCTGAATCGGAGATGCTGCTCCTGTTCGACCGCCTTGCGGAACACGGAGCCCCGCGGCGGGACATTCTCCTTCTGAAGACTCTCTTTATGACCGGATTGCGCGGCGAAGAGGCCGTTTCCCTCTGCTGGAAAGACGTCACCGTCTGGCAGGGGCAACGCTATTTCAATGTCCTGGGCAAGGGCTCAAAGGAAAGGCGCATTTATCTTCCTGATGAAATTGACGAAGGCCTTAACGAATATGGAGAACTGACCGGGACGTCTCCAAATCAGCCCATCTTTGGGAACCTCAGGAAACCATCCCGGCGGATCGGACGCCACGCCCTGTACCATATGGTCAAGAAATGGCTGACAACACTCATGAACAGGCCGGATGTCTCCCCGCACTGGTTCCGCCACTCCTGTTTTACCTATCTCGCCAGCAAGGGGGTCCGCCTTGAAAGCATACAGGCGCTTGCGGGACATGCTTCCATCGACACGACCATGCTGTACAACGAAGCGGCGCAGCTGATGGTCCCGGCGGGGACCGCCTTCAATAAATCCCATTCATATGAACCAATAAAAAGAATAGAATAAGGCTGAGCAGCTCCCAGATCCACTGGGTTCAGGCTTCACATGGTTCGGGAGATTCCTCTTCCCAAAACCAATGGGAGGGGAACCGCCCAGTGGTCCATCCTTTCGGGAACATGCGCCATCGCCATAGCAGAGGCCCCGCTCGAAGTTCCGGGCAGGGCCTCTTTGCGCATGTTCATCTGATATGTTCACGGTGATCAAGCTTGGATCGGAATCGAAGCACACCGTTACGGCCTGGCTTCGCTTCATACGGCCATCTGTAAAAACGCGCTTATCCCCTCATAACGAGGACCGTGCCCGCTGAAGAGGCTGTATCCCTTTGGCTGGTCATGGCTACGGCGTGTATCCAAATCATAGACGCAATATTCCTCCCCAATCTATAGTACTCGGACAAACCATGGTCTCTTGTGGACGGAAAATCGTTTTCCAAGGTAATTTTCCCCTTTCCGCAGTGCCGCCTCTGGAACGCATGGGCCCGTCCCGGCTTTTCTGCGCGCGTTTTTTACTGGAGGATTGTTTATGGAAGCGCTCCCGTATCCCGCCTTAGCCACGGATGCCCCGCAAGAAGTTCCTGTTTCCCCTCCCCAAACGGGAGAAATGCGCCTTGCCCCCTCCGAAACGGATCGCATCCCTCACCTTATCCACTCCCTCACGACGCTGTCGCGCCTGCACGGGCACGGCGTTTCCCCGCTCCTGCGTCTGGCGCTGCGGATCTGGCAGCATCGCCCGCCGCCTGCCTCCGCGCTGCGCAAAGGGCCGGGCTGGAAGGCCGCATCATTCCGATAGACGACGTCAGCTTCATTTCCCCTCTGGCATTGCCCTGCATCCCCCTGCTCAAGCACAACCGCTCCTGCGTGCTGACGAAACTGGGAGAACACGAAGCCGAAATCATCCTTCCGGAAGACGGGGAAAACCCCCGCACCATTTCGCTGGATCAACTCCAAGCCGACTTCGCCGGGCATGTGCTTTTCGCCCGCCCCGCCCCGAAACTCGAACGCCGGACTGAAAGCGAACATTTTTTCCATGAAAAACGCTGGGTTTGGGGCGTGTTGTCCCACTATCTGCCCATTTACAAGCATGTGATCGTCGCCAGCGTGATCATCAACATCATTGGCACGGAAGACGTCCGGCTCGCCACCTCGGGCACGCTGCCCGTCCCGGCCGACCCGCTCGGCATCCTGAGCGGCCTGCTCAACGGGCTGACGTACAGCGCCACCACCCTGAACGGCCTCTACGGCACTTTCACCCTGAACGCCAACGGCTCCTACACCTATACGCTGAACAACAATCTGGGCGCGGTGCAGGGCCTGACTACGGGCGAGACACTGCTGGACGTGCTCCCCTACAAGGTGACCAACATCCTCGGCGCCGCCCTGAACGGAAGTTACGCGGTGACCATCCACGGCACCAACGACGCGCCGACGATGAGCCTTGCCGCGGCGGCCTTTGCGCGCACGGATCTGACGCTGACGGGCGTTCTGCCTCCGCCGCATGACCCGGACGCCCACGACACGGCGTCCTACCAGCCGCTGACGGCCCAGGCGGGGCTGTACGGCACACTCACCCTCAACGCCGACGGCACCTACACGTATGTCCTGAACAGCACACTAGATACGGTAAGGGAACTGGGCGCCGGGGAAAGCCTGCAGGACGTCTTCTCCTGCACGGTCATCGACAGCCACGGGGCCACCGGCGCGGGGGTCTTCACCATCACCATCAACGGCAGCAACGACGCGCCCACGGCCGCCGACGCCACCGCCTCGGTCACGGCCGCCGTTTCCGGGGATCAGGTTCTGGCGACGGGCATCCTGCCGCACCCCGCCGACCCGAACATCCATGACGTCCTGAGCTTCGTGCCGCTGGCTGCGGAGGCGGGCAGCTACGGCACCCTGACCCTTGCCGCCGACGGCTCATGGACCTACACGCTGAACAACGCGGCGGACGCCGTGCGGCAGCTTGGCGCGGGGGCGACCCTCACCGACACCATCACCTATCAGGTCGCGGACAACCACGGGGCCACCGGAAACGCCACGCTGTCCGTCACCATTTACGGCGTCAACGATCTCCCCGCCGTCGCCGCGGCTACGGCTTCCGTTACCGAAGACACGGCGGCCGCGGCTTCCGGCATCCTGCCCGCGCCTACGGACCCGGACAGCGGCGACAGCGTGAGCTTCGTCCCCATTGCGGGCGGGGCGGGCCTGTTCGGCACCCTGAACCTCGACGCCGACGGGCACTACACCTATACCCTGAACAACAGCCTAGCCGCAGTACAGGGGCTGGGCGAAGGGCAAACCCTGACCGACACTTTCATCTACACGGTGACGGACGCCCACGGTGGAACCGGGTCCAACACCCTTACCGTGACCATCAACGGCGTCAACGACAGCCCCTCGGTGGCGGCGGCCACGGCCGACGTGACGGAAGACGTGCAGACTCTGGTAACCGGCACGCTCCCCGCCCCGCATGACCAGGACAACTACGGCGTTCCAAACGACATCCTTTCCTTCACGCCCCAGATCGCCGAGCCGGGCGCGTACGGTTCCCTGACCCTCAATGCCGACGGCACCTACACGTACATCCTCAACAATGCCCTGCCCGCCGTGCAGAACCTGAATGCCGGGAACACGCTGACCGACACCTTCACCTATACCGTGACCGACAATCACGGTGGCACGGGGAGCAACACCCTGACCGTCACCATCCACGGCCTTGACGAACCTTCCGGAGGGGGGACGTATGCCGCCCCGCAGACGGCTTCGCTGTCCGTCACGGCGGAAACGGGAGAAGCCGTGCCCGCAGGTACGGGCGCAACTTCCACGCTTCCGGACTACCTCCAGCCGGAAGGCGATTCCCTGGCCAGCGTTTTGAACCATTACGCCTCCTCCGGTTCCGGGCAAGGGCACGAAACCGCGGCTACGGACGGTACGCCCCCAGAAGACGGCGCAGCCCCCGACGCTTCGCCCCTGCCCTCGTCCGAAGACGGTGGAGCGCCGACAGTATCCGCCCCCACAGAAACCGCGGTGCATGACGCCCAGCCGCAACAATACAGCGAACCTTACACGCCCCCCATGGAAAGCTCCACGGAAACGCTCCAGCAGAATGTGAGCCAGGAATTGGCCCGCAACGGAGGCATATGATACGAGCCTGCTATATTGAGCCACACCATAGCGAGGCGCGTCCTTTTGTACACGGAATAGCCTAACGGATCGAAAGCAAACGCTTCTTGATGAAGCCTTTCCCCTTATCCACAAAAGCGTCCCCCTTCATGCCGGATGAAGGGGGACGCGGGAAACGTCAGGAAACCACGGCGGCGGCCCGGCTACTGCAACAGCCCGAACATCCTCCAGAAGGGAATGGACACGATGAAGCCGAGCGTACAGATGACCATATAGGCCGCGCTCAGCTTGATCATGGAGCGGTGGTTGGCCATCTTGCCTTCAGTACCGAGGTCGGCGCACAGGTAGAATGCGTTCATGTACTTGAGATACCAGATATCGCCTCCGGCAAACGCGACCATGCAGACGATCCACGGGTTCATGCCCAGCGGGATGAGCAACGGCGGAAGGATGAGCACGAAAATGGCGGCGGCCGACGAAATGGAGACGATCAGCAGGCGGATGACGCACATGCCCAGGATGATCGCAACGATGAGCGAAGCCGGGCTGCCCACGACGCTCAGGAGGTAGGGCTTCAGCGCAACGCCGAGCCACCTGTCGACGTGCAGGGCCCGTATTACGGCGGCGAGATTGAGGATACTCCCAACATAGACCACCGAAGGCCAGTCTATGCCGTTCTTGAAATCCTTCCGATCCATGACCTTGGACATCAGCAGCACGCACATGGCGGTCACGGCCACTTCGCCGGAGGAAATGCCGTGCCACGCTTCCGTCATCCACAGGAGCAGCGTGATGATGAGCGTCCACAGGGTGATCCGTTCCTCGCGGCTCAACGGGCCGAGATTCCTGATCTGTTCGGCCACGTTGTCCTTGGTGAGCCGGACGCTCTTGCTCGGCTTGTAGGCCCAAATGATGTACAGGCCCATGCCGGCGAGCATCACGAGACCCCACGGCAGCGACCAGAGGAGCCAGTCCAGCCACGTGACACCGCGGTATTCCGGGGGGAGCATACCCACCAGCACGTAATGGGTGAACGAACCGCTCATGAACATGTGCCCCGCGAGCACGAACCCGACATAGCACGCCCCGAAGAGGCCGCAGGCCCCGGCCTTCTTGCGCTCCATATCCAGCTCGTCGCTGATGTTCAGCGCGATGGGCGTGGAAAGCGTGGCCTTTGCGTTAATGCTTGGAATGAGCGGAGAAATGACCGTACCCGAGGCGATGAGGCCCCAGACCTGCCCAGCGAAGGACGCCGGGAACAGATGCAGCACGCACAAGGAGATGCGCTTGAGGAGCCCCGTCTTGCCCGCCACCGCGCCGAGGGCGAACGCCCCCACCATGATCCACCACCCGGAAGTGGAGAATGTGGCGAACGCAGTCTGAAAAGGAACGCATTTCGTGGCCGCCCAAAAGACGCACATGAGCAGGCCCGTAACATATTCGGGCACGATCTGCGTTATCCACCAGCCGACGGCCCATACCGTGATCCCGAGGGCCTTCATGGTCTGCGGGGACAAGCCGTCCGGAGGGGTGATAAAGGCGATCCAGACACCAAGAGGGATGAAGAGAAACGAAAAAGCTTGACGAACGCGCTGTATTGCATTGGGAGAAAGAATCATCGTATCCTCCTGTCACAGGAGACAGTGACCGCCAGGCGAGAAGTTCTTTTCCGGGAAAACCGTCTCCATGTTGACACGACAGCTGTTTGTCCGTAAGTAAAATAAGACGAGTAGATGCGACGATGCCGTCGAGGCATGAGGGCGGCACGGAAGAACCGCTTGCGAAAAGCGGCCCTCCGCGACAAAGCCGTTGCCCGAAGAGGAAAACCCGCTGGTTTCCCTCCATACGGCAAACGACGCCCTTTCTGTTTTGCCCGCGATCCGCAAAACCGCAGGCAAACCACGACGTATCGCCTTTACCCGTTTCACCGCCAGGCGATGCGCTCCCTTGCCGTGGGACACCGCGCTGGCTGTCCTTGCCTGCCATATGCCCGAACCTGCCAGTTCAGGCCTGTGGCAGGTTTTTTATTTGCCCGGCTGGAAAACGCGGGAAGCCTGCAGCGCCGTCAGGGCGATGAGCTTGCACCGCTTCACGATGGAAGAAGGGACAAGGTATTCGTTGAGGGAGTGGATATGTTCCCCTTCCGGGCCCATGTTGCAGATGGTGGGGACGCCGAGGCTGGAACTGAAGCCGGCTTCGGACGCGCTGTCGTAATGCTGGCCCTTGATGGACATGCCGAGGAGCTCCCCGGCGTCCTTGACGAGCCCGAAGAGCTTGTCGCCCGCTTCGCAGCGCTCGAAGGGATAGAGGCGCAGCCCGCCGCTGATGGAGGCCGACGTTCCGGGGATCACGGTGCGGGAAACGGCGTCACGGATGCCTGCGACGACCTTTTGCCCGTCCTCAAGCGTCCTGTAGGTCAGATGGATGCGGGATTCGGCCCACGGGGCCACGGAGTTGGCGGAAACCCCGCCGCTGATCAGGCCCGTATTGACGGTGAGCCCACGGTCCAGATCCAAAAAAGTGTCGATCGCCAGCGTCTTGTGCGCGATTTCAAGGATGGCCGAAGCCCCGTCCGCATAACAGCGCCCCGCGTGGGACGCCTTGCCCTGTACTTTCAGGAACATATGGCCTGAACCTTTGCGGGATACGGTAACAAGCCCGCCGGGGCCGCCGGGTTCCGAGTTGATGGCGGCGCGTGCGCCGGGCAAGACCTGCGCCAAGGTCCGGGAAGCCGAGGGGGAGCCCAGCTCCTCATCGGGCGAGAACATGAGGGTCATGGGGCAATCGATCAGGCCGAGCCGCTTCAGGGCCCGCGCCGCGAACAGGTTGGCCACAAGCCCCGCCTTCATGTCGGCCACGCCGGGTCCGGTGGCCCGATCGCCCTCTATCTTGAAGGGCCGCGCCTGCGCCGTACCCTTGGGGAAAACCGTATCCATATGCCCGAGGAACACGATCCCCGGCTCCGCTTCGCGCCCGTGCGTCTTGGCCATGAAGACGTGGCCAAGATCCGCCTGCCACGGCTCGTCGGCGGGCGCTTCCGTCTTGGGCATCATGAACGTCTGGAAACCCGCCTCGCGCAACCAATCCGTCAGGACGGTCCCCAATTGGTCCACATCCTGCGCGTCGGTCGTGAAGGAATCCATGTTGACGATCCGCTCCAGCAAACGGAGCATGTCGCCTTCCTGAGGGTCGAGATACGCATCAAGCTTGTCTTTCCATAACGTGAGGTCCATGCGGGGTTCTCCAATCGGCAAAAAATTACGCTGAGGAGGAAAGTCGCCTTTCCGTGCCGTTGACACATCAACCGTCTCTTTCCAATGCATTGGCATTGAAAAGCACTTTGGGGCCACGAAGGCGCGGGTCATCGCGCATGGGGGAAGATTGCGGGAACGCCGCCGGAAAAACGGGGGAAAGGGAATGGCAAGAAAGCCGGAAAGAGGGAAGTGGGTGAAGAGGCTGGAGGGGCCGCCGGATGCGGCGCAGCGGTGGCGGTCAACATGCGCTCCCCCTTTCCCGGGACTGCGCCAGAAAATGCTTTTCCGCCACGGCATGGAGATGGCGCGCCATCGCGTCGGAGCAGGCGTCCGCATCCTTGCGTTCAAGGGCATCGATGATCATCAGATGCTCGTTGATGGCTTCTTCCATCCGCCTCTTCAGACGGACATCGTCCGCGCGGTTGTGGGAAAAGAGCTCGTTCAGATGGCTGACAATGTCGACGAAAACCGGGTTTCCGGTCGCCGCCGCCAAGAGGGTATGGAATTGGGCGTCCAATTCGCCGTCGTTCTCCCCGTGCAGGAGTTTTAACTGCTGATCGCAGACAATGATCTTGAGCTGATGGAGCTGCTCGGCGGAATGCCGTGCCGTGGCTATCCGGGCTATGGACGGCTCGATGACGAGCCTGAACTCCATAATATGGTCAAATGACTTTCCTTCCGTGTCGACGGCATTGAGCAGGGCGGCGGTCAGCGGCGCGAGATCGGAACCGCAGATGTACGTCCCGTCGCCGTGGCGGCTCTTGAGGATGCCCTGCTCCGAGAGCGTGCGGATGGCTTCCCTGACGCTGTTCCGCGAAACGCCGAACGTTTCGGCAAGCGCCCGCTCGGGGGGCAGCTTATCCCCCACCTTGAGCCCGCCCTTTTCGATAGCATCCTGTATTTTCTCGGAAAGCCTTTGATATGCCTTGAGGGGTTCCCGTGTTTCGGGAAGAGGTTCAGCCTTTTGAGATTGGTCTGGAGTCTCTTGTGAATGCGTCATGCGAGGTTCTCCCTTTCTCTTTTGGTAGAACCACTATTGCAACCTTCAACCAATCTTGTCAAGCATCATGTGAAAAAAACAATGATTCACCCGGTAAAAAACGGGAAAAAGCTCTTCTATAACCATAATGCAGCTAACTCTCATGAGTTATATAATTCACTATTGTGACGATGCTCCATCAGGAATATACAGCGTTCCATTTCCATTCAAATACAACGTCAGAGAGAGCCTCTACGAGTTACAAACATAATCGCCCGTCAATACGTTAAAGCAAAGGGTGCCCTCCTGAGATAACGGGGGGCATCCCTTGCGTTCCGCCATACGATCCCTGCGGAGCCGGGTTGTACGCATCCCGATGCCGGGAAAACGTTCGTGGCGCAGGAAACCAGTCTGTCCCATGTGTACTTTCCGGTTTGCGGCTGAAATCCCTATCTATATTGCGCTGCTGGAATGTTTACTTCCGTGGCGGAGGCCAACGAAACCAGGACCTGCTGGAGAGCGGGCATACGATAACCCCTGCCGCATCCTTGTCCTTGTGCGGTGGAAGACATGCCCGCCGCAGACTCCGACGGGCTAACCACGCTTCCCCGAGGATAGAAAAGAACAGGGATAACGCAAGGGCATCTCAGGCAATGCGTTCCATGACCCCCTGGATCGCCAGGCGCACCCCTTCCTCCGTATAAAAATTGCCGTTGATGAGGGTCCGGCATTTCAAAACTTTCTCGAAATGCCGCAGGGTTTCGGGGCACGGCTTCTGCGGGTTGCTCCAAAAATCGTCCAGATCCTGCTCTTCCTGCGACGAAGCCAACCCGCGCACCGCATAAATGGACGTGCCAACGCAATAGACGGGTATACCCCGCTGAAGCCCGGAAATGCCGATCGTGCTGTTGAGGACCACCATCCCCTCGCTGCGGTCCATCATAAGCGCGGCCCTGCCCGACTCCACGAAATGAACCCGGCCTTCCAGCCCGCAGGCATGGCTGAACCGGCGGATGTACCTCCGGTAATTGATGAGCCCGTTATCAAGAGGATGGTTGCGGATCAGCAAATGCATGGACTTGGGCGCGGAGTGCGCAAAAGAAGTCAGTACATGCGCAATGGCTTCCTTCATCCCGCTGAACGGCGAATAACGGCGGACTTGGGAATCCGAATCAAGCTGGAGAGGAAACAGGAAATAGGGCGCACGCGACCGGTAGATTTCCCGGACGCTCTCCGCCGAACGCCTTTCCCATGTGCGGCGGGTCAGGACGCGAAGGAACCATCCCCAGACTTCGCTCACGGCGCTCTGCGGGCGATGCGTCCGGAAACAGGGGAAAAACGGGCGCAAAAAAATGGTCCCCGCATAATAGGCAATAGCCTTCCATACGCGTGCCGAAAGAGGATTCTGTACGGCAACGGGTGACGGCGGGGCCGGATGGGATTCCGCAAGTTCCCGCAAAAGGGCCGGCGAATGGGGAAGCATCGAGTTGCCGTTGACCCCGCCCTCTTCCATCGTGATGTAATGGGGACGCAAATACCCTTCCTCAAATGCCCACACCCGGATATTCCGCAGTTTTGCCACCAGAATGGCTTCACGGTGCAGAGGCCGCCAGTCCCCAAAGGCCAGCAGATCCGTAACGCCCTCGCGCCGCATGAGATCGCCGATCCAGCCGCTCCAGTCCGTGGTCCGCCCCTGATACCACACGGCCTCTCGCGAGTGCCAGTCCACCACGTCACCGCCGCAGATATTGACGCGCAATACACGATGCCCGGCCCGCTGTAACGCCAGCCCCAGCTCACGGAAAAAACTCCCGTGCGGGCCTTGAAGAAACAAGTAGGTACGCATGATCAGAATACGTTCCTTATCTTTTCCCTGAGCGCCGCAAAGGTGCGCATAAAAAACTTGCCGCGCATTTGCCCTTTTGGCTGGGTAAGCCGGTAACAGATGTCCTCGGGCGTGCAGAATCCCTTCGTCTGCCAATCGTAATACGAAGGATAGAGTATCAGCGTCCCTGCGATAAACTCCTCAAGCGAAAGCCTGGCTCTCCGGCGGGGGAAATCAACCCGATCATGGGTCAGCCCCCACCCCGCGTAGAAAGGCCCCCCGTAAGCGTGGACCTCTATTCCCCTCAGCAATGCCTCGAACCCCGTCAGCGACGTGAGCGTGTGCACTTCGTCGACGATGCCAAGCAGGACATCCATACGCACGTTGCGGACAACACGATCCGCGTACCGTAACGCCTCTCCATCGGGTATGCACCCTTTCCGGTTCCGGCTTTCCACGTCAGGATGCGGCTTATAGATGATGAAAGCATCCGGATGGCGTTCCCGCACGGCCTTGAGCAAATCCACATTGGAAAACAGCCCGCATCCGCCCAGCCGCACGGAAGCGTCGTCCTCAACCTGTCCGGGGACAAGGAGCAAACGTCCCTTTGCAGAAAAATCACCACGGGTTACTGCATCAACACCCGTGTTGTATTTGGTAATTCCCTTCTCGACGATAAAACCACGCAAGGCGGAAGCCCGGCTGCACAATTCGGCCCGCTCCGGATGTTCAGGCAAGGTATTCAAAATGTCTTCCAGCCCACTCGGGCGGGATGGATCATAGTAGATGCCCTTCTCATCCAGCACCAACGAATACGGCCAATTAAAATCCGAACCCAACCCAACCGAACGGATGAAGCCGTCCTCCATGCGTATCAGCCGGACGCCCATAGTCTGGCAGGAACTCTCAAGTCCTATTGTGCATTTGGACGCCCATACCACGACATCGCCGCCGTTTGCTTGCGCCCATTTGATGGCTTTCCACCAATCAGAAAAAAAACGGATGGTTCCCGTGGTCGATTGCAAAAAGGCCCGGGCATGAGGACGTTTCCATCTGGAAAAGCCAACACATGCGTGGAACCCCTTATTCCGTTCATTCTGAAAACGCTGGGCGGCCAGAATCCGAATGGCTTCATGGATGTCACAACGCTTGGCGGCCACGGGATTCACATAACGCGCATACAACATATACGCCGCGGCAAAGATCTCTTCCGCCGTACGGCGTTTTGCCCTCCGCGGGCAAGTAAGCCGATCATGCGTTGCCCCCCATCCCGCATAGAACGGCATGCCGAAACAGTGCACTTCCTTACCAAGCAGCAAGGCCTCAAAGCCCATCTGGGAGGTGACTGTGTACACAACATCAGCTTGAGCAAGAAGGGAAAGCGGCGAAACATCCTGTGCGATGATCGCAATGCCTCTTCGCTTCGCCGCCTCGGTCAGATAGCCCTGCTTTTTCCCCGCAAGCACATCGGGATGCGTCTTGACGAACAACCGGGCGGTGGGAAACCGCATCTGCGCGTCGTCCAGCATAGCTGTGAAACTTTCAGCATCGGCACGGCCAAGCGTAACGCTGGTATCCCCCTTTGTCTGATCAAGGATAAGAACACGCGGGCACGAAGCATCACCAAGCAATTTTTCAGCAGCACGCGGCGCATGATTATACTTGCTCAGATCGTGACGCTTGATAGCTTCAATGGCATGCTGGGCGGACTGCAACTGTCCTTCCAAATCCCCTCCGGAGCCGTTCAGCAGATTCTCCAAATCGGATGGCTCAGTGGCGTCGTAGTAGATGCCGGTATGGTCAACTACAAGGGAAAGAGGCTGCGCCCCCTTACATCCGAGATCAAGGGAGCGCAGGAAGCCGTCTTCAAGCGCGATATAGGGAAGGTTATGTTTTGCCGCATAATCACGGGCTTTGTCTGCCGTGGGCTTGTGGCCCCAGCCTACAATAGTGAACGGTACGGTATTTCCCTTTATCTTCTTGGTAAACTGAACTGCCTCACCGAGAAACATGGAAAGGTGCGAGATACTAAAAAGGGCATGGGAGAAGGTGAAAAAACATGCATCTTTTCCGCCATTTCTGCAAAAATTTATCCATATCATTTTCCTATAGCCTCTGCTGTTGATCTCAGAAATATTCCATCCATGATAGACTTTATTCCTTAGAATTATTTAGTGACAGAACATAGTGAAACAGCAGGACTGTTTTTTATTCAATCTATTTTTTCTGTATTTTGGATGGGTTAATCTCTGCCAAATAAATCTCTAGTATAAACTTTATCTATACAATCATAGAGTTCATCTGCCATGCGATTAGCCACAATCACGTCAGACATGCTCTTAAATGCCTTCAAATCATGGACAACAGTGATTCCATCAAAACTATCTTCTCTTAATGTAGGCTCGTAAACAACAATTTTCACTCCAGCTATACTGAGACGATGCATCACATCCTGAATGGCGGACTGCCGAAAATTGTCACTGCCAACTTTCATGGTCAGGCGATACACTCCCACCAGTCTCGGGTTATGGGTGAGTATCTGATGTGTGACAAAGTCCTTTCGGGTATTATTCGCCGCAACGATGGCTGCAATGATATCATTGGGCGTATCTTGATAATTGGCCAGCAACTGACGGGTATCCTTAGGAAGGCAGTAGCCCCCATAACCGAAGGAAGGATTGTTATAGTGCGAACCGATGCGGGGATCGAGCCCTACTCCTCTAATGATCTGCTCGGTATCCAGGCCGTGCAGTTCGGCGTATGTATCCAACTCATTGAAAAAGGCTACACGCAGAGCGAGATAGGTATTGGCGAAAAGTTTGATGGATTCAGCTTCGGTAGAGTCCACCATAAGCGTGGGGACCTCCTTATCCATCGCCCCTTCCTGAAGAAGAGATGCGAAACGTTCCGCCCTTTGGCGCAATTCAGGCGAACAGTTCTTCGGGGTACCCACGATGATGCGGGACGGGTGAAGATTATCGTAGAGAGCTCTCCCCTCACGCAAGAACTCCGGGGAAAAAAGAATATTCGGAATCCGATACTGCGACATCACGGAGGAAAGATAACCTACCGGAACCGTTGACTTGATGACTACGGTAGCCGAAGAATTGACTTTTTCCACCAGTTCCAAAACGGCATCAATCGATGATGTGTCAAAGTAATTCCTCTCCACATCGTAATTGGTGGGGGTGGCAACGATAATAAATTCGGCGTCACGGTAGGCTGATTTCCCATCCGTGGTTGCGACTAGATCAAGGGGCTTCTCAGCCAGATATTCTTCAATCTCCTTATCTGCAAAAGGAGACTTCCCCTGATTAATGAGCTCTGCCCTATCGGGAACGATATCCACCGCCTTTACGCTGTTGTTCTGGGCAAGCAACACGGCAAGACTCAAGCCCACGTAACCGGTTCCGGCAACGGCAATGTCCATCTTTCTATCCTCTATGGGGAAGAATCTTTGTTTCAAACACATTCAGGGCATCGGCAATGGCCTTGTCCATATCCCAGTACCGATAGGCCCCAAGCCGCCCACCAAGAATAAGATTCGGCGTTTGTGCCGCTTCTTCAGCATACTTCGCGTACAATTCGTTGTTACGCGCATTGTTGACAGGATAATAGGCCTCGCATCCCTGTCTATACGTTTGGGAGTACTCACGACAAACAACCGTCATATTCAATGCAAAGGTCTTGGCCCGTTCCGGGTGATAGTGCTTAAATTCGTGAACTCGTGTGTACGGCACATCCACATCGGCAAAATTCATCACGGCCGTTCCTTGGTAATCTCGTACGGGAAGGCTTTCCCATTCAAAATGCAGGGACCGCCATTCCAATTTGCCAAACTTATATCCAAAGAACCTGTCAGGCAGACCGGTATAAATGACTATGCAATCGGAGGGGAGCTGCGATCTGATGCTTTCATAGTCACAGTTCAATTTAAGAACAATGAGAGGGTTTTCGAGCATCTTATTGAATATATTGAAATAACCGTCTTTCGGCACGCCTTGCCAAGTGTCATTGAAATAGCTGTTATTATAATTCGTGCGGAAAGGCAGGCGACTGATGATAGACGCCGGAAGTTCACGAGGATCGTGTTCCCATTGCTTGTGCGTATAGCCTCTAATGAAGGCTTCATATAGCGGACGGCCAATAAGAGATATAGCCTTTTCTTCAAGATTTTTCGGATATTCTATGAAGTTGCGTGCGATCTCCGCTTCTAAAAACGTCGCCGCTTCGGCTGGACGGAAGTTCCTACCATAAAAAGCGTTGATAGTGCTCAGATTGATAGGCATGGTATAAACCTTGCCCTCATGGGTGATGAACACCTTGTGCTGGTAGCTGGTGAATTCCCCGAACCGATTGATATACTCCCACACTTGTGGCAACGAGGTATGAAAAATATGCGAACCATAACGGTGGCACTCAATGCCCGTTTCCTCATCCAGTGAAGAGTGGCAATTGCCGCCGATATGGTCGCGCTTATCTATAACCATAACAGGCTGTTTCATAACCGAGGCAATACGCTCGGCGATTGTCGCGCCCCAGAAACCAGCGCCTACGATGATATATTGCATAGTTATTACCCCAAATAAGTTCTATCCCAATTTACATTTTCTCTAACAATTCTAGCTGGATTTCCTGAAACAACTGTTTTATCAGGATACTTCTTTCCTGTTACCACAGTTCCTGTTCCTACTATACAATTATTACCAATTATGGCACCTTTTAAAATTGTAGCAGATGATCCAATCCATACATGTTCGCCAATTAAAATATGCTTTCCACAATTTACTATTTTATTGTTTTTATCATATATTACATGACCATCAGTAGCCCTTATCGTAACATCTGATGAAATCATACAATTTTTCCCAATTACACATGTTAAAAACGATTCATTTGCCATTACAATACGCATAGATTCACAAGAACAATTTTCATCAATATAAACAATTCTATTTCCACCAACATGACCATTATCTATTATAAGATTACGCATTCCCCTATTATGACTCTTGCGTATTATAATAATATCATTTTCACCACATATAAATTTAACATTGTATAAAATGCATCCATCCTCGATAAATATATAGCATTTTTTATTAGAACACTGAATATTTATATTTTTTGTATCATCATATGTATCAATTTTGTTTCCATGAAATTTAAAAATATTAGCTCCAACACCATCATCCCTTACTATATATTTATCAAAATATTCAAGTTTTGAATAAATAGAATCAATATAAAAATACGATAAAAGTTTATTTTTTATTAATTCATATAGATTATTTATCATTATATCTAATTTATCAAAAGGAGTATCCCAAAAAGCTTCAAAACGATGACTATAAATTTTTATATTTTTCTTAGGAATATCTGAAATAATTCCATAAAAAAGATTTAAAAAAATATTTGACTTTACACGAATAGGATCTTCATCATGAATAAAAACTCGGCACATATTTGCATATTGTTTTATTTCAAGATGAAAAGATTCTTTGATATCTCGGAAACATACTTTTATAAAATCCCAATGTTTATCAAATCGAATATATATATTATCATTAGATTTATATAATTTATTATAAATATTATAAAAACTATCCATATTGAATATATATTTTTCTGAAAAAATATTTTCTTGCATATGGCACTTAAAATTATATATTTTATTATTATCACATATCACATTCCACTTATCGTTATAATTTCTCCATTCTGGAAACAATGTATCACAAATGGGATTTGACCAAAATTTATACGGAGATGCACCGTGCACAATATAAGCATTTCTACTATTTTTATAAAAAGGTGAAACATTATATTTATTCTGATCTAAAAAATCTACATCAATATTATATTTATATACAAGATAACCGTATACGACTTCATCAAGATGATTTACAGTATAAAATTTATTTACAATTGAAAAACACTCTTCTACACAATTAGTTATATACTTTTTAATACTTTTATTTATTACAATGACACCAGCATTTGGAATCATAACATCTTCAGGAACATCACAAAAAATATTCAGTTTCATATATGGCTTATATGAAATAGGTTTACCAGACATGATATCCTGAAAATTTTTTAATATCAAAATATCAACATCTAATAATATAACATTTTCATATTGATCTAGTAAATCGAAGGCATAAAATCGTGCAAATGTAATTAATCCATATGTATTAATAAAATTATTATTAGCAATATCAAAGTTAAGCATTTTAGCAATATTATTCTTCTCAATATCATAAAACTCAACTCTACTATCACAATCTTTTATCACTTGCTTAATTATATCATTTTTTGAATCAAGATATATAATTATACTATCTATAAAATCATATTTACTTAATTGCAAAACCATATTTGCCATTGCAAATACTAAATTTTCATCACACACTAAAAAAACTGCACACTTTTTCATATTAACCTTCTTTTTTTATTTTGTTAAATTCTTTTATGAACCATCGTATGAATTTACCACAATACCAATGTCCTTTAACAAGCATAAAATTGTAATACATGGTACTTATCTTGTGCGGAGACATTTTTCTGTAACTCTTCAAATCTTCCAGGGTTGTTCCTCGGCAGAGCTGGCTTAACGCACGAAGATATTCGCTGCGATACTTACCAAGCTTTGGTACCACCCATGCACTCTGACTCAGGAACCATCGCAAAAATTCAATCTTATATTCATCCCGGTTCTCAGTGGATTCGAGGAAATCATGGATAGTTTGAGCATGGATGGCAAACGCTGCAAGTCTTTCGGGCTTACCGTCCATGGTCTGTCCCACCCGACCGATACGATGCGTGATGCACGGAATATCGACCACTGCAATGCGCCGGGCCTGCACCACTGCAAACCAGTGCAACGGATTGTCTTCGTAGAAAAAATCCCCTTCAGGATAGCGGATATGAAATTTCTCAAGAAAATCCCTGCGGTACAGCTTACGCCACGGCACGGCCGAAAGAGCCAGAGTCTTTTGCCGGATAAGACGCAGGGGTACCTTCTTGAAGTCCATAGCACAGAGCTCCTTCCAAGCCTTCTGGTCGTTGGAAGGGGCAAGACGCTTTTCCTTCTGGTAGTAGATATTAAAATCGCAGAGAGTCAGGTCTGCCCCGGTATCCATAGCTTTGAGTAGCAGTTCCTCGAACATTTCCGGCTCGATATAGTCATCACTGTCCACAAAGCCGATATACTCGCCTTTTGCTTGATCTATACCGATATTGGACGGAATGCCCGCACCACCGGGAGTATTTTCCGGCAGTTCAATAAGACGAAAATGACTATACCGAGTACAGAAGTCACGGCAGATATCCGCACATAGATCGGTGGACTTGTCATCCACCATGATTACTTCGAAATTTTCGGAATTCAACGTCTGGTCGGCAACACTCTGAAGGCACTGCACTAGCCATGGTTCCACATTGTAAATAGGGATAATGATGGTGAGCAGCAGCCGATTGTCATCTGTAAAGCGTTCTCCACGTTTTGGAAGTCCCATTTTCCGCATAAAGTTTTTGAGCGCAGGCGTAGCCATACGGTGCCCCATTAGCCGAATAATGGTATCTTGATCAAGCATATGCAAAAAATCGCGCAAATAAATAATGAACCGTTCCTGAAGTTCACCTTCCGCCTTCATAATGACCCAGTCCAGTAAGTTGGCCTTGAAGGCTACATAAGGTAGCATCATGCCCTTCTTTTGCATTCCTTCCGCGTGAAGAAAAGCATCACACTGGTTAAGTGCACGGATGACGTCTAGGCGGCGAGCGTCGAAAACCTGCGTCAGCTGTCCCCCTTTAGCATTGATGATATGGACGTATAGGATATCATGGATAATTCTGATGCGCCTTGCCCTAGCGAGGCTCGCAATATTAAAAAAGATATCATTATGCACTACGGTTTCAGAAAATGTGAGATTATTTTCTTCCACAAAAGAGCGCCGAAAAAGCTTGTTCCATGGATAAGTGATACATTCGTGAAGCTGCGGGCACTCCTCAAAGGAAAAAACCCTGTTCTGAAAGGCTACGTCATTGTATACCTCCGCGTCGCGTTGCGACATTTTCTTAAAGACGCAGCTTCCTTCATCATAATAGCGATACATGAAAATGAGGACATCAAGGTCCTCATTCTTCTGCATTTCTATCTTTAAAATATTTAGACTGTTACTAGAAATATAGTCATCGCCATCGATGAAGAGCAGATAGTCGCCAGAAGCGTACCTCAGAGCCTTATTTCTGGCTGCACCGGCACCAGCATTTTCCTGGTGGATGAACTTTACATTCCCTCTACCCGCAATGACAGATTCCACAACTTCTACGGTTCCGTCACTGGAACCGTCATCCACAATAATAATTTCATATTTCAGGTCATTTTTTTGGATAAAAATGGAATCTAAACATTTACGGATTGTTTTTTCACAGTTATAGACAGGAATGATAATGGAAAGAGCAAGGCTCATGGAAAAACTCCTTATCTTGATATAGTATCAGTAGTATAAATTAGAGGGGGCAGAAGAAACAGGCTGCCTCTTACGATACACGCGCGTTTTGGCTGAACTCAATTCTTCCTGTTCCATAAAAGTATTATCGATATAGCCATCTAACAAATATTGTATATGCGGAATATTAATTTGTTCTTTGGTATATTCAGCGGCGGTATCGGCATTAACTTGTGGATTCATGGTAGGGCTTTTAGCCAATGTCCATGCACAGTCATAAACTACAAAATAGCCACCATCGATAAGCATATCCTTAACAAGCTGCAACGTGCCCATGTCATACTGAAACAAATGCTTACCCTTGTAAAAAACAGCAGTAAACACCTGTGTAGGAACGCCAAGTTTTCTTAACTGATGATAGTACTGAAACAAACGCCATCCGTACCAGTCAAATTTTTTATTGGAAACAGGAAATGCCATAATCTCAATATTACTATACATTGCATTATTTAAGGAAGATTCAGCCTTACTTATATTTCCAGTTGTATCAAATATGCATACACAGTCATTAGGCATCAAATTTTTCGCAAGCAATATATAAAATTTTTCAGACATAGTACCAATAATACATATTCTCTTTTGAGGAAGAGTGCCGATCTTAGAAACAACATTTTGTTCAATAGTCATTGATATACCCTATTGTTTAAAAATTGCTACAAATCTACACATACAACATAATTATCATCAAAATATATATCTATAGATAATCTTAAAAAACGATATATTAACTTTGTTATTATAATTTTCACATCTGACAATATTCCAATCTATATTATTCAATATTTTTATAACATCATATATAAAGTATAATTTATAATAAAATTTTATATTATAATGGATCATGTCCAAAAAATTTTTTGCCATTAGATAATGAAGACTATCTAAACGGTGAATCAAAGAAAAATATAATATTTCCTTAATGCCTTTTAAATGGTCACGTATTTTTTCACGTGTCCATATTACAATTTTATGTTTTTTTCTATAAGCATAACTAAAAATAGGAATAATATAGAATCGTTCTGCAGCTGCCATTGTCTTCACAAAGAAAACGGCATCCTGAAAACGTCGGTAATCTGGAAAATCAAGCTTTCGCTCTTTCAAAAACTTCCTGTAATACAAAAAACGGTAAAAACCTCCATCATACTGATAGTCACGGTAGTAATACCAGCCAGCCATGCTAAAAAACTGATTAGGGACTCTCTTATCCAAAATATTACCTTCGGCATCTATCTTGTAGAGAGATCCGCCGCAGATATCGGCTTTCTGTTCTACCGCCACACGATAGAGTGTCTCCAAAACATAGGAGGATGGATACAGGTCATCGCTGTCCATAAAGGCGATATACTCACCCCGTGCAATATTCATAGCTGCATTTCTTGCCGGGCCAGCTCCTGTAGACTCCTCCTGATGAATCACCGTGACCCTGGCATCGCGTGCGGCATATTCATCAGCTACGGCGCTGCTTCCATCGGAAGAACCGTCGTCTACAATGAGGACCTCAATATTCCGCAGTGTCTGCCCCAGTACATTGTCAAGACATTCTCGGAAATATCGCCCACTGTTCCACACTGGTATAACCACGCTAATCGCAGGAATCTTCATGCTATAATCCCACAGCAACCTTCGTCGCCACGGCAATCTGGTACAAAATCTGGGTGAAATCCTTAGCCAGCTGCATATTCTTGGAATCAAACCGGGGCATGACCAAGATACGGTCGCCCGGCGCTATGCCCATATTTTGGACTTTGCCCACTTCACCATTCTGCTTGGCGACAAGGATATTGTCCTTGTCCGCACGATCCGAAAGGCCGCCCGCGCTCTCGAGGTATTCGTGGAGGGACATACCCTTTTCATAGGTGATGGCCTTGGGTATCAAGACTTCCCCCGATACATGGACGACATCCGTTTTCTGCGGGATAACAATGACGTCGTTGTCCTCAAGCAGGAGATCCTTGACTGTGCCCCCGCGCGAAACGACGACTACGCCGTCAGGCTCCAGCGTTGCGGCACGACGCACAAAATCCTGAATCAGCTCCGCTTCCCGAACCCGGATGTTGGCTTCATCCACGGACGAAGACGTTGACGTGAGCGCGCTCTGTTCAAGCCTGCGCAGCGAATCGGCAATAATCGCCTTTTGCTGTGCGGCTACACTTTGGCGGCGGATATAGATCGCGGACGTATCAGCAATGGCCGGCTCAATTTCCACGTATTGCAACAACGATTTGAGGGTCGTGTCTTTGCGGACGGGGAACCGGGAAGCCCCCTGAATGGCCCCTGTAACTGCGGCCATGATGGTGCGCCCACGCTTATCGGCCACGAAATCGACAGTGTCCCCGTCCGCAAGCTGAAACTGCGCGAATTCGGCAATGGGGATGTATACGTTGAACGGCGCACGGTTGCGTATCCCGCTGATGCTGACGTGCGAAGCGCTGTTCAACGGCGTAGCGAGATCGAGAAGGTGCGCCCCGGTCGCCGTGCCCATGAATTCATAACGGGCCTGCTGGCGAAGCAGACCGAGAGCGGCGACACTGCTCCCACGTTCATCCACCAAAATCACGTCCCCATCCTTGAGCCGGATGGAAGGCATTTCCCCGCGCAGGGCGAAATCATACAAATCGACCGTCCCGATAAGGGATTTTCCCCGCATCACCTTGATGTGCCGATAACTTCCCCGCTCGGGCGTGATGCCGCCCGCCCTGTCCAGATACGACATGACGGAATCCATCGGCCCACCCGCGTATCTTCCGGGATGGTTCACGAAGCCCGCCACGTAAACGGCTACGGGTTGAGAGCTTTGAAGATTGACGTAAATATTGACGTTGTCGGTGAAGACGGAGGCAAGGCTTGACCGGACGGCTCCCAGAAGCTGCCCCTGCTTCAGCCCGGCCACCCGGATCGGGCCTACTTCCGGTAAAAAGACATTCCCCTGCTGATCGACCATCAGGACATCGTCATACGTCTTGGCTCCCCAAATACGGACCACAATGCGGTCTCCCGGAAGGATGACGTAATCGGCGTTCACACTTTCCGAATAGGTGGAGGCAAAATTCCCCTGAAACAAATTGGCGCCGAAGGGAGGCAGCGTCGCCGAAGCCGGACCGCGCAGAGGCGATTGCGCCCAGGCTGGCGGGGCATCGAGGACGGTAGGGACCGGCGAACTTTCGCGGCTGCCCCATACGGAGCCCTGCGAAGGGAGGCGGTATGTCCCCGGAGCTTGCTGCGCGGGCATGGAAGAAGGAACGCCGGGAATACCTCCCGAACTCGCCGGAACGGGATTGGAAGATCGACCGAGCGGCTGTCCATAAGCACTTCCGCCTGTTTGCTGGACGGTATTCTGCGCCCCCGCCGCATACGGCGGAAGGCTTAGCAAAAGAAGGCTTCCGGTCGCAAAAGCCAGATATGTTTTCCAGTGCATCATATGGTTCATCGGTTAAAACCCTGCGTGTTCTCGGATAGAAGCGGTGATGAGCGAACCCAGCCCGAGAAGAAGCAGGGCGCCGACAAAGACATAGGCCGTGAAAAGGAAAGGACGCGGATAGAGGGACTCATCCGGCAACGTAGGCTGCTGGAACGCGACGACATATCGGGATTTGGCCACTTCGTGGACTCTTGCGGACTCAAGCGCGGACATGGCTGTTACAAGCTGTTTCTGGGCGAACTCGGCTTCGATGGTGAGATCCTCATACTCGCCTACCACAGCGTTGAGATTGCCCTCCTGCGAGCGGAGGCCCGCCAATCGCTGCTTTTCCTGATCAAGTTGGCTCTCCACAGCTTTCAACCGCGTTTGCAGCGCTTTTGTCGCCGGAGCGCTGGAACGCATGAACGACTGGGCTTCCGCCAGCTGCGCACGCAGTTTGACGGCTTCACCTTCCAGTTCCGTCACCACCCCCTGCAGACCAGCGGCCGTCACCCTGGGGTCGAGGAGGGTATGCGCATCCCGGAAGTTACGCATAGCTTCCTGTGCCTTCCTGACGCGCGCCTCCGCCCTCTGGACTTCCGATTGCGCCAGTGAAACGGCGTCCTCCCGGGCACGGAGGTTCATGGTATTCACAAGGGCTTCGCTGCGGGCCAGTACGGCGGCGGCGATCTTCTGCGCCATTTCCGGGGAGTAGGCTTTCGTTTCCAAGGTGATGATGCCCGTATCCTGATCGAGGGCGGGAATGACCGCCCATTTCCAATACCGGAGCTGCTCATCCTGAGTCGGATTATTCGTCAGGCGTGAAAAGACGTCGTGGCCCTTGTCGGAAAAATGCAGATCAACGCCGAGTTCTTTATCAATATCATGAATGATATCTAGCGATTGAATGTACTCAACTACGATATGCGCGTCCGCCCCCGTCGAAGACGAGGAGCGGAGCAGTGCGGAGGCGATATCCAACCCGCCTCCAGACGAATCAGCGCTGCGAATAGCGAAACGCGTCTGGGAAACGTACATGGGCGAAGCCCACAGCAGGTAATAAAGGAACACCGCTACTGTGGGCAGCAGTACAACACACGCAAAAATCTTCCCTTTTCGCGGCAGCCTGCCCCAGCAGGCACGCGCACTGGAAAAAGATCGACGGCCTGACTGTACGGCCAGGGTGAGAGGCGGCGGATTATCGCTTTTGAGCATCACAAATTTCCTGATAGCGGGTAAGCGCGTCCTCCAGATTGGCAAAGCACATCAGCTTGCCCCCAAAGAGAACCGCAGCGTTATCGCAGTTTTTACGTATTGTTGAAACGCTATGTGAAACGACGATGAGTGTTGAACTGGCTTTGCGTTCCTGAAAAACGCGCTCGCCTTTGGCTTGAAAGGCCGCGTCGCCCACGGAATAGGCTTCGTCGATGAGATAAAAATCGAAACCGATGGCCATGCTGAGGCCGAACGCCAGCTTGGATTTCATACCTGACGAGTACGTGCGCACCGGCATATCCATATATGGGCCCAGTTCCGAAAAATCTTCCACGAACTCAGTTACTTTCCGGATATCGGAACCATAGATGCGGGAAGTGAAGCGCAAATTCTCCCGACCCGTGAGACTCCCGTGGAAACCTCCCGCAAAGCCGATGGGCCACGACACTCGGCTCTTGCGTACGACCTTTCCGCTGTCGGGGAGTTCCGCGCCGCCGATGATCCGCATGAGCGTCGACTTCCCAGCCCCATTGAGGCCGAGAATCCCCATGTTCTCACCGGGACGGAAGGTTATGTTCACATCATCGAGCACAACCTTTTTCCCTCGGGGGAGGGGATAGGACTTGGCAATGTTATGCAACGCAATCATTGCTCGGCCCTCTTGCGCGCATAACGCTCCAACAATCCGCCAAGGCACAACGAAACCACGCAGAACGCCACAATGTAGAGGTAATCGTAAGTGGGAGCCACGTATCCGCGCGATAAGCTCTGACGCAGCAATTCAATGAGCTGCATGACCGGGTTGAGCAGCAGGATGTCCGCAATGTTCTTTGGAAACATCGAAACGGAAAAGAAAATGCCCGATGCAAAGAACAAGATGCGCAGTATCATGGGCACGATTTTCTCCAGCGTCGGCCAAAAGACCGCCAATGAAGCGCACAGCATCCCGCAGCCGAGCCCGAGCAAAGGCGTCAGAAGGAATGCGGCGAAAAGCCCCGTCCAGTCGGAGACATAAAGGGATGAGCCACAAAAGGCCGCAATGCCTGTAATCACGCATCCGGAAGAAAGCTGCGTCCCCCACACGACAACGGTCCGGGAGAGCATCAAATCAAGCGGCGTTACCTGCGGAAAGGTTAAAAGCGCCTTGTTGCCGCTGACCGCACTCATACATTTGGTAAGCGTTTCGCTGAATGTGGCCCAGAGGCCAAACCCCGCAAGCAGGAACATCAAAACGGACATGCCGTGCGGAGCCCGCGCCCCGGCTATCTCCCGTATCCCCCAGAATATCCCGATGCCGAACATCGTCTGGATCACAGCCCACAGATACCCGAGCCGCGACGAGCCATAGAGCGTATGCACTTCACGGAGGATCAGGGCCATAATCACCCTTCCCTGCACAATCCAACCCGACGACATGGATTACCTCGGCAGCGGCTCAAAAATCGGTTCCACAAGCGTCCACTCTTCCGAAGGCCGGCGGCAAACGGCAACCGTCATTTCCCTGTGGGGATCCGTCAATGTGGCCCTGCGGCACAGCATCCGGAGCCCGGAAACATACGGACGTCCCACTGAAACCTCAGCGGGCCCTCCAAAAGGCGTTTTCTCGACGGAAGCAATGGTTCCTTCCATCTGTTCCCCGAGCTGGCTGGCGAATCCGGCATACCTGGTTTCCTGCGCCGCAACCCCGCTCTTTTCCCCGCGTCCGCCCTGCTGCACAGCGCATCCGCAAACGACCGTCAGGCATCCCACCATCAGGCAACGCAACATCGTAGACATCAATTGACCCCCGCCCGCAGGCAGTCATGAACATTCAAAATGCCGACGGGCTCTCCGCTCCGCACGACATACAAACTCGTGATTTTGCTGGACTGCATGATCCCCAGCGCCTTGGCGGCAAGGCAATGTTCATCGACCGTGATCGGATTCCGGCTCATGACCCGTTCGGCGGTCAGCCCCAACAGACCGCCGTCCATATGCCGCCTCAGGTCTCCATCGGTAATGATGCCGACAAGGATGCCTTTCTCCATAATGCCGACACAGCCGAACCCTTTGCCTGTCATGATGCAGAGGATTTCCGTCATCGGACTGTCGAGGGACGCTAAAGGGAGAGCTTCTCCAACGTGCATGATCTCGCGCACGGTCATGAGCTTCCTGCCAAGCCTTCCCCCCGGATGGAACCGATGGAAATCCTCCGCGCCGAATCCCCTTGCCTTGAGCAGGGAAAGGGCAATGGCATCTCCGAGCGCCATTTGAAGCGTCGTCGACGTAGTGGGAGCGCATCCGATAGGGCACGCTTCCGGCTCATTGGGGAGTAAAAGGACATGATCGGCGTGGCGGGCCAAAAAACTATCGCCCCGCTTCGTCACACCCGTAATCGGGACTCCATGCCGCGACGCGAACAAAATGATATCGCTCAGTTCGGCCGTTTCACCTGAGTTGGAAAAGGCGATGACGGCGTCATGCCGCGACACCATGCCCAAATCCCCGTGGCTGGCCTCAGCGGGATGGATAAAATAGGCGGGCGAACCAGTGGAAGCGAGGGTCGCAGCCACTTTACGGGCTACATGCCCGCTCTTCCCCATGCCCGTGACCGCGATGCGCCCGGAAATGGACAAGAGACAACGGATGACCTCGTCGAATGAGTCATCCAAATCCTCCGCCATGTGCCAAAGCGATTCCGCCTGCTTTTTGAGGGTATCCCCGGCAAAGGGCACAAAACTCCCCGCTCCCCCCTCTCTGAAAAAAGAAACCATTTTTAGTTCCCTTTCCCGACTTCGGTGAGTGGGTTCAAAAAATAAAAAACGTTCCGGAACCGAGATGAAACGGCTCTGGAACGTTTTTCTTTTATACTATAAAATAAGCTAATTACACGCCGAGAGAGAGAGAGAGAGAGAGAGAGAGAGAGAGAGAGAGAGAGAGAGAGCATACGGATCACCTCTATTTGCAAAATGCAATCAACTGAAATAACAAGATAAACTTCAATCTATAAGCACTCTAACATAAAGGTTTTCCCGATGCAACGGCGGAAAATTTCTCTCTCGTAGAGAAAGGCTGTTCGCGAATACTGGAAAGGGGCTTTTTCAGTCTATGCATACGACCCAAGGGACGGCACGATACTCTTGTCTCGGCCTCACCCTTTTTATCAGTTTCTAGAAGAAGCGGCGGAGGATTGGGGAAACGCGGGTAGAAGCCTCGGGCTCTCGCAACACCTTTCCAAGGCTCTCCAGCAAGGCGGCGTTTACAGCCCTCTGCCCTTCCTGCCAGCCGCGCAGAGCTTGCGGATCGCAGGGCTCCTGCCCGTCGAGGCGGCTCAGGAACCGCTTGAAGGGGCTCGCGTATTCGTAACCCGACACGTCGCCGCAGACATCCGCGCCGATCACCCTGCCCGCGCAGGCGGCAAGCACGGCCTCGGTATGGCTGAGCCGGAAGACGCCCTGATCCCAATTGGTCTTCACCACGTCTTCCGCGAATACGTCCTTGTCGATGGAAAGATAGATGTTCCCGGCATCCGCCAGTGCCGGGAGCAGCCCGCGCACCAGTTCGTCCGCCGATCCGAATGCTCTGCAGCACTCCGCCCGCCCGATCAGGCGCAGCCACGCCGCGTCCGTGCCGACGCTCCAATACGTCAGCTTGCGCCGCAGGAAGGGCGTCAAGCGGTTCTCCCACGCGTGGGCAAGGCCGATGTCCCCCGAAGTGATGCCGATGACATGGACGCGCCGGACGCTCGGCTGCAAGGCGGCGTGCGACACCCACGAACCGCAATGGATGCCGAAGGGATAGCGCATGTTGTCCGGGTGGTTGTCGAAAACGACCACATCAAGGGACGCGGGCGGCAGGCGGCGGCACAGGCGGTGCAGCGGGATCAGCGTGACGTGGTGGAAGTCGCCGCTGCCCATGAACGCACAGCCGCAATCCACAGGCAACACGCCTTCCAGATGGGCTTCCAGCGCACTGAACGCCCGGCGCGTGCAGCCGAAGCGTATGGCCTCCTGCCACGAGCCCAGCGGGATGCGGCGTTCGCCCTCCGCCACAGGCAGGACCGAGCCGTCGAAATCGAGGATCACCGGCGGGGAAGGCCGGAAGGATTCGCGGGGGTCATGCATGATCCGTATCCTTATCAGCCGCCTTCGCGCCCACGGCCTTTGCGTCGGACTCAAACCAATGCCGGAACATGTACAGGATGCGGCGCAGGATCGGGTTGCGCACCCAGACCAGATGCCGGGTGAACGTGAACCGCGCCCCGAGGCCGGCTTTGACTTCAGGATCGGTCCAGCCAGCCACGTAGAAGCGCAGGCCGCGCTCCAGCGCGTGCTCGAGGTTCACGAACCAGCTCACGAAATAGAGGTCGAGCTCCCGTGCCTGCGGGTAACGCAGCCCGATGTACTTGTCGATGAGCATCCCGCCGTGCTCAAGGCAGATGTTGTAGCCCACGAGTTCCCCGTCATGGCGGTAACAGAATACCACGCCGCCGATCTCCCGGCTTTGCAGCAGCCCCGCGAAGAAATCCCGCGTCAGCAGGTCGAAATGGATTTCGCTCTGGGCGTAGACGCCGAGGTAGAGGCCGTACAGCTCCTCCAGCACATCAAGGCTGCCGAACCGGGCGTCCCCCAACGGCACGGCTTCGATGTCCAGCCGTTCGCGCGACTTCAGCTTGCGGCGCAGGTTCTTGCGGCGGCTCTTGGAGAGGCGCGACAGGTATTCGTCTGTACTGGAAAAATCAATGGGAACGTAGGCCAGCGCCTGCCCTTCCACGACGATGAACCCCTTGTCCGGCGCAATCCGGGCCAGCCGCATGGCGGCCTCGTTGTCACCTGCACCCAGCAGCGGGGAAACTTCCGGCACGTCCTTGACGATCAGCAGGGATTGCCCGGCGGCACAGCGCTCGCGGAAGCCGTCCAGAAGCGCGCCCGGCTCCAAGCCCTTCGGGAGCGGCGCGTATTCGGTGGCCGTGGTCCCGGCGAAACGGGCCGGGAAACGCAGCAGGCGCGACCACAGCCCGAACAGGGGAAGCCTGCGGATCTTCGCCAGAATCGCGGGTTCCAGCGTGGTCAGCAGATCGAAATCGGTTCCGAAGACGGGCAGATCCGCTTCGGAAGCGGCGGCAAAGCCCTGCGGCGGGTGGCGCAGGAACAGCTCCACCAACGCCTCGGGTTCGAGCAGATTGGCATGGCGGGCATCAGGCATGGCATATCTCCCCGGCAAGACGGGCGAACGCGGCATCGTCCAGCCAGTGCGTATTGGTGACGGTCAGCATCCTGCCCGCCAAATCCCGCGCCGCCGGGCAGGGCCCGCCCTCGACGGCACCCGCCAGATACGGATAGTCCGGCAAGGCCCGGACGAACAGCTTGGAAACCCCGAACCCCGACCGCCACAGCGCGCCGAGCGCCCGGTCCCGCCGGTCCCGATCCGGCATGAGGACCATAAAGAAAGGCCATATCCCCTCCCCGCCCGGATCGTCGCGCAGGACTTCCGCGCCCGCCCGCTCCAGCATCCCGGCGCGGCGCACGGCCCGGTCACGTCCGGCCTCAAGGAACGCCGGGAGCCGCTCCAGCGCGTTCGCCGCCACGCGCAGGCGCAGCGGGTCCATGCGGTGCAGGGGGATGCCGTCCAGCGTGAAGGCGTCGCCCACCGCCGCGATCTCGTCGCCCCGGTCAAGCCCGCGCCGCAGCGGGCGCCCATAGGCCAAGGGCAGCAGCGCCGGGTTATAGGCCACGGCGTAGCCGAGCAGTTCAAGGACGCGCCGGGCGTTCCAGAGCAGGCCGGGCCGCAAGACGCGGGAGGCCGTCCCTTGAAGCTCGGCGTGCAGGTCCGGATCGCGGCTGAACAGCACGCCGCCCTCGTACGTGGTAAGCCCCTTGCCCACGGCAAGGCTGAAAAAGCCGATGTCGCCGGACAGCCCCACGCTCCGGCCTCCGAAAGACGCGCCGAGTGCTTGCGCGGCGTCCTCGATCACGACGGCTCCATAGGCATGGGCCACGGCGGAGACGGCGGAAATGTCCGAAGCCCTGCCGCCCAGATGCGCGGGGACCACGGCGAGCGCGGTTTCATCGCAGCAGCGCCCGAGCGCGCCGGGATCGATTCCAAACCCTCCGGGCAGCGTGTCGCACGCCACGGCCCGCAAACCGGCAAGCCGCACGGCCAGCGGGACGAGCGGGCAGGTGTAGGCCGGGACGACGACGCGGCTCCGGCCCGGATTGCGGCGGGCCAGCGTCCGCAGGGCCACCACGAAGGCGGCGGTGCCGGAGCAGGCCATGATCGGTTCGGGGATGCCGAGCCAGTCCCGCAGCCCCGCCGTGAACGGCTTTTCCGGCGCACGGAAACAATCCCCCATGTGCATGGGCAGTCCTGCGGTGGGCGGCAGCTCGCGCATCCTGAAGCGAGTTCTTTTTAACATGGCAGAGAGGCGTTGGGGAAGGGAGGGAAAACCTTTCTGAAGAAAGGCTTTTCCCTCCCTTCCCCAAACCCCATCCCTCCTTTT
>ERZ809074.391-NODE-391-length-70697-cov-17.193384_pt1 | contig 70697 bp, 58 predicted proteins | sample MGYA00520795_ERZ809074 | MGnify/ENA primary metagenome ERZ809074 (study PRJEB31570, sample SAMEA3212989) | Homo sapiens | biome: human-gut; feature: human gut; material: fecal | place: Sweden | collected 2011 ...
GGTATGCACGGTGGTGTGAGAGGACGGCGGTTAGTCACCGCCTCCTACTCGATTATAGCAATGAGAAACAGTAACTATGAAGGTACTGAATCGTTATGAGAAACATCAATATTGCCTGGTGATCAACAGTTCCACCGCCAGCCTTTCATCCAGCCGTCCAGTTTTCACCGCTTCTTCTGTATCCACGCACAGGTTTACATAAGATAAAATCTGCTCCCTGCTGAAGCTTTTTGCCTGCGGCATGGTCTTGCCTACCACAAACGGCTGCATTTTCAGCTTGGACGCGATCCCATTTTTCTCCATGCCCTGGTTCATCAGTTCTTTTACCTGCAAGATCTGGTTAAACTGCCGTGCGATCAGAAACAGAATCCGCATAGGCGGCTCCCGCAGCGTGATCAGATCCTCATACAGATCCATAGCCTTCCTGGTATTCCGTGTCACAATAGCCGCTACCATCTCAAAAATCTTATTGGTCACACGTACCGTACAGATCTCCTCCACATCCTGATCTGTGATCACATCCCGTCCCAAGGTATAGCTGATCAGCTTTTCCAGCTCCATGCGGATATTTTCCATGTCATCGCCAGTCTTGCTTAAAAACAGTTCCATGGTTCTGCCAGTGATCTTCTTCCCTTCTTTTGCCAGAATTCCACCAGCCCAGGCGCCTAACTGTCTGGCATCCTGCCGCTCCATCTCCGCCACATATCCCAGATCTTTCACCTTTTTATACAGGCGGTTCCGCTTATCCACCTCATTTTCCACAAACAGCATACAGGTGGTATCCGGCATCTGCGGCAGATATTCCACCAGGGCATCCGCACCGCTGCTCTTAAAAAGACCGCTGTCCTCGATCAGGATCAGACGGCGGTCTCCAAAAAACGGCATGGTGTCCGCCAGGCTGATGATCTCCTTTAAATCCAGTCCTTTTCCCTCAAAATAGTGGAAATTCATGGTATCATCCCCCACCAGGGCATCTTTCATGCGATTTTTGTAGCTTTTCTTCAAAAATGCCTCTTCCCCGCAGATCAGATACACCGGTTTAAATTCCCCTGTTTTGATGTCCTGTGCCAATACCTTCACGCAATTTCCGCCTTTCTGTCATGATCCTGTTTCCGGCATCTTCTCACCTGCCGTCATGCACGCTCTTTCACTATCCATTATTATACTGGATTTTCTGGTTTTCTCAAGCGATTCATGAAAATATCTTGCCCCACACCTACTTTTTATAGGTACGAACCTGTACATTTCTCTTCTTTATCCCTACCAGAACCGCCCCGCAATCCCTGGTACACACCCACGGAATCCCCTCTTTTTCCAGTCTTTCCAGTGTTTCCACATGAGGATGTCCATAGCGGTTTCCTTCACCGCAGGAGATCACTGCCAGTTTTGGAGAAACCTCTTTTAGGAATGGTTCTGTACTGGAATATCCGGAACCATGGTGGGCGATTTTTAGAATCTGGACTGGCTTTTCCAAGGTATCTTTCTGTTCCAGCCACTGTAACTCCCCATCTGCGCTCATATCCCCGGTCAATAACATCCCAAAATCCCCATAAGACGCCTGGATCAACAGGGAATGGTTATTCCGCTCCGTCTCGTCAGTTCCTGCTCCATCGTAAAGACATCGAAGGCTCAGGCCATCTACACGGATCTGATCCCCCTGTTTCATCCAGAACACCTTTGCCCCGGTATTTCGGGCTTGTTGACCTAGTTTTTCGTAAATGGGATCTTCTTTTCCACGAATAGGAAGAATCAGGTTCTGGATCTGAATGCCACTGTCGGATTCCAGAAGGTATGACAATCCGGAGATATGATCCTGGTCACCATGGCTGACGATGGCGTAGGAAACTTTAGAAATTCCATTGCTTTTCAGATATGGCTCCAATACCTGCTGCCCCAGCTTTTTCTGGTCAGTACTGCCGCCATCCAGAAGAATCACGCCATGGCGGGTGCGAAAGAAAATCCCATCGCCCTGACCAACATCCAGAAATGTAGTCTGCAGGCCGTGAACCGGATGTGGTGCCAAAAATAACGCACTGACTACGCATATCATCACAAGGCCGATTGCCTGACCTGTTATACTGCCACTTTTCCATTTTTGTAGTCCCTTTTCCCCATCCTCCTTTTCCAGTAACAGCCATTTTACACCCAGAACCACTCCCCACAGGCACACATACGCCCCAATCTGCCACATCTTCGGTCTCCCCAGCACCCATACCGCGCCCGGCAGCTTTTGAAAGCTTTCACATAAAATCCGATACAGTACCAGTACATAATGCCCCCCGCCAATAGCGACCCGACCACACAAGAGACTGCATCCACCCACTGCCACGCAAAGAATTCCGGATATCAATACTCCACCCATGAATGGAATGACCAGCAAATTCAAGAGCATACTGTATACTGGATACTCAAAGAAATGGTATGCGATCACAGGGAAGGTCACAATCTGGATCGCCAATCCCGAAAGTACCGCATTCCCGATTCCTTTCCATAGCTTTTCCCTTCTCTGCTTTCCCTCTATTCCTTTTATTTTCACCATATGACCCGCTCCTGTCCGTCCCACTTCCACCCATGCCTGCAGCACCGGCAGTACCACCCCGATTCCCACAATTGCCCCAAACGATAACTGAAACGACGCCTGAAACAGCAAAAGCGGGAACTTCACCAGCAAAAGCAGCGCCGCCACTGCCATGGCAGACAATAGATCATAGGTCCGTCCAAACTGGTCTGCCGTCAGTCGCAGACAGACCATCACCACCGCCCGGATCGCGCTGGCAGAGTTTCCACTAAGAATCCCATAGGAAATGGTCAGAAATCCGGCCCCAATTCCCGCCTGACCGATAGACAATCCCAGTTTCCGGAAAAATCCATACACGGCCAGACTGATCATAGAAATATGCAGTCCGCTGACCGCCAGCAGATGAGAAATCCCATTTCTCTGGTACAGCTTTCTGGTGTCTTCTTCCAGGCTGCTTTTATCTCCCAGTACTACTGACTGGAAGATCCCCAGATCCTCCTTCTCGCAGATTCTCTCCAGGATATCCTCTGCCCGATGCTTCAGAGTGTAAATTCCCTGGAAATAAGGTGACACACTGCCTCCGGCCTTTCGCATTACCTCTCCATACATCTGCCCCCCATAACCCTGGGCATGATAATACGCGGCATACTCAAACTCTCCTGGATTTCCCGGATGTCGGAACCGCTTCAACTCCCCGATCACACAGATCCGCTCGCCAATCCCGTATTTCTCCACAACCGCCTCCTGGCTCTCTGCTTCCTCTGCCATCTCCTCTGCCTTCACATAAACCACCAGCTTCGGATACGGCTTTTCTCCCTCCAGATCCAGCCTCCAATTCTCCTTTCCAGGCTGGATCGCCATAATTTTCCCATATATCTCTCTTTCTTCTCCTTCACAGGTTTCCATAAATTTCTCCCACATTTCCACCTGCCTCTGCTCCTGCCACAAACGCACCACTCCAAAAAGCACAAAAAAGAGCGGCATCATCCACACAACCAGATTTCTGCCGCTCTTATTCCACTTCATCCACAGAACCATTCCCCCGCTGCACAGAAGCACCGAGGTCAGGATCTGCCAGACCATCGGCAGCCGTAGATATACCTCTCCAAGTACGAATCCCCACGCCGCAAATAACAATGGTCTTTTCATATTCAATTTTCCTTTTCTGAAACGATCACTCTCCACCGAGATCCAGATTCCGCTCAAACTGGGTATTTAACGATATCACATCCCGGAACATCACATCCGAAGAGCCATTAACCGTCAACTGCACCTTGTTCACACTGGAAATGGCACAAAGGGAATTCACGATTGAATAAATCGGGATTAACTCCTTCACTTCCAGGGAATTATTTAAAAAGTTCGAATCAAAGTTTACATAACATACATTTTCACTGACAGAAACATTTAACAGCTTCACATCAGACGGAAGTGTCGGATAACCGCCCTCCACCTCCGGACCTTTCAGCAGTTCCTCTACTACCAGTTTCTCCAAAGACGTATTCATGCTGTGAACCACTTCCCGATCCTCTTCTACCAGCTTTTCGCCAGTCTCGTCAGCAAAATACAAGGTGATCTGGATCTTTTCAAAGGTATTCACATCGCTGATACTTTCAATAAAATCCGTGTCTGCCAGGAGTCCCACCGGTTTTCCCGTCAGATCCAGTAACGGCTGGTCCGCTACATAAATACTGATATAATCGACTCCCTCAAGCTGGGTCATGGTCTTGGTCAGTGCCGCCCGGCATAGGATCTCCCTGGTGGCATCCATATTGACCCGGCTGTAACCACCATCAAAATACAGATACAGGATCCGCTCCTCCAACCGGTAGCCACGGTATCCTACCTTATCAGATAATGCCGCCTGACTGTCCACATCATTCGGAACCTTCAAAAACTGCTCCATCAGCTCCTGGATCAGCAGTTCCGTGTCGGTGGTCTCTGTATGATACTCATAAGGAGCCAGCTTTGTCACAGAAGTATTCAAATAATAAATCTTATAAGCTTCTCCGGCCACTGCTTCCGTTTTCTTTTCCCCGCACCCTGCAAGGGCCAGGACTGTCAGAAGAAGCAGCAGTCTGTATACATATTTTTTCATTCTGCTCCTCCTAAGAAATATAATTTAACGGGATCCGCACCGTAAAGGTAGATCCTTCACCTTCTTTACTGGAAAGACGGATAGCGCCGTGATGCATCAGGATCACATTTCTGGTAATGGACAGGCCAAGACCCGTACCGCCGGTCTCTCTTGATCTGGCCTTATCTACCCGGTAAAAACGTTCAAAGATATGCTCCTGATACTCCTCCGGAATACCAATCCCGGAATCCGCCACTTTAATATAGAAGAACTTATGATCTGCATCCAGAGTCACCCGCACCCAGCCATTCTCAATGTTATATTTTACCGCATTTTCCACCAGGTTATTGATCGCCAGGGACAGCTTCACCTCGTCCACATCCGCCGTCACTTCCCGGATGCTCTCATAGATCAGTTCTACATTCCGTTTCTTGGCAATGGGCCGCAGCCGCTTTAAGATCTGCTGCACCAGGGCATTGATATCTACCTGGGCAATATTCAGCTCTGCTGCCGCCTTGTCCATCTTCACCAGCGACAACAGATCATCAATGATCTTGCTCTCCCGGTCGATCTCATCAGAAATATCCGTCATGAACTCCCGATACAGTTCCACCGGAACCTCCTCCATGCTCATCAGAGAATCTGCCAGAACCCGGATAGACGTGATCGGTGTCTTTAACTCATGAGATACATTGGATACAAATTCTTCTCTGGACTGATCCACGGTCCGAAGCTTGGTGATGGTGCTCTGGACCGCCTGGGAAATGTTCCATGTTTCTTTGTAGGTATTCTCCGAAATACTCTCGTCCAGATTGCCGTCCGCTACCTTATTTAACATCTCCTGCAGCCGTCCAAATGGCTTCATCAGAACAACCACGAACAAAATAGAGCACAGAATCAATACTCCAATGATCATCAGCCCATAGAAAGACATCTTTTCCGCCACCTTCGATACATTGGATACAATATTCTCTGTGGACACAGTCATCAACAGCACGCCGATGACATTCTTCTCATCTTCACTGTCGCAGATCTGCGCCGTTGTAACCACATAGTGCTTGTCTGCCTCATGAAACGCCACATTTTCCCCACGGAAGCATTTTACGATCGGTTCGGACACATTGATCCTCCCATCGGCCAGCCCAAACGTATCCTTCACGATCCGGAAATTCTGATCGACCACCACGATTCGTCCATTGAAAATGTCTGCGATGGTATCCAGTTCTTTATCGATCAGCGGGTCATGGGTTTCTTTTAACAGATACCCGGCTCTGGTCAGCCTGTCTCCTGTGATCAGGCACTGGTTCTGCACCTCGATCATCCGTCCGTCGATCTGTGTCTGGCTGAAGGACTGGTTCATAAATTTGCTCTGGATAAATACCGGCAAAAAACCAATGATCAGAAACAGCAGAAACAACGGTATTTTCATACTGAAAATATGATTCAGTTTTATCCGTTTCATTCGATCACCTTAGAGCAGGCCACTGCTAATGAACCAGGTCCGATATGGCAGCTGACGCTTAAAGACAACGGCGCAATCACGATCTCGCCGGTCGCCGGGAACAGTTCCCGCAGTTCCTTTGCAAATTCGTCTGCTTCCTCCTGATTATCCGTATGTGCCACCGCCAGATGGACATTCTTACCTGTCCGGTCACCGAAACGTTCCTCTAAATCCTTCGTGATCGCCGCCACCATCATACTCTTAGCCTGTTTCATGGTTCTTGCCTTGGCAAATGCATCCAGCTTCTCTCCCTGGACGGTCAGAACCGGTTTCAGACGAAGTAAAGTACCAAGCGCTGCTGCCGCCGGAGTGATACGCCCGCCTTTTTTCAGATATTTTAAAGTGTCCAGCGTAATGTAAATGCTGGAATCAAATTTTACAGCCTCCAGCTTCTCCTTGATCTCCGCTGCGCACATACCTTTCGCTGCCAGCTCTTTCGCATCCAGGGCCGACTGGCGCTGGGTCACGGAAATCCGCTGGTTATTGACAACTTCTACCTTTCCGTCATAATCCTCTGCCAGCATCATGGCAGTCTGACATGATCCACTCAAACCACTGGACATAGGAATATGAACGATCTCATCGTATTCTTCCAATACCTCATCCCAAAGAGCCATGATGGACTCCGGAGATGGCTGGGAAGTAGAAATATCGCTTCCCTCACCAAGCTTTGCGTAAAACTCCTGCTGTGTCAGGGTAATATCCTCTAAATACTCCTCGCCATTGATCATAAATGGCATCGGCACAATCCGGATTCCAAGCTGTTTTCCTTCCTCCTGGGTAATTCCGCTGTTACTGTCTGTAATGATCGCTACTTTCATACTGCTCTCCTTCTATTCTATGCCCGCTTCCGGTCAGCGCACAAATACACCAACCAGCCGAACCATTATTCCAATTTTACCTACGCCTTATGGCGTGGTGTACACTTATTCTACCTTATTTTTCTAGGAAATTCTACTCATTTTTCCAAAAGACTTGTTATCACTGTTTTGCCGGCAGGTTTGCGAAAATATTCTGCCAGCAGTGGACGAATTTTCCTCCATGGCGTATAATAGATGTTATAGTTATGGAATCAATCTTAGAAAAAGGAGTATTCGTCATGCCTTATTGTCCAAAATGTGATATGGAATTCGTGGATGGAATCACCACCTGCTCCGACTGCGGTGGTCCCCTGGTGGCATCTAAGGAGGAAGCAGACCGGTTAAAGCGGGAGGAACAGTTAAAACGACAGAAAGAACAGCAGAATCTGACCCAGGAGATGCTTTCCATGGAGATGAACGGCGCCGATGCAGACAGTTTCTCCGGATATGCTTCGGAAGACTTTCACAATCTGGCGAATTCTGATGATCCAGATGTTTCCACGAAAGGTTCTCGCTCCACCGATCCAGCATCTGCCCTTTCCTTCAAGCAGCAGTCCACAGCTTATGTAGATAAAGGTCAGAAATATGAGGATCTTCGTTCCTCTGCCTCCGCTTTTCTCATCGTCGGCGGCGCAGTCCTGATCTTCTCGGCTCTGTGCTGGTTACAGATCGTCCGTCTGCCTATGGCTGGATTTTCCCGCTATCTGATCCAGACGGCTCTGACCGCCATGGGAATCTTCTCTATGGTAGTTTACATAAAATCAAACAGATCTGCCAGGGATCTGCTTCCGCAGATTGAAGAAGAAAAGCAGAAAACCAATGATCTCATCCAGTGGTTCTTATCGGAACAGAGCGCCCAGGACATCGACCGGGAAATCCTGGATCTCGACCAGTTAAATGACGAAGAGATCAGCTTAAAACGCTTCCAGATCATCCAGGATTATCTGATCACCCACAAGGATCTTCCAGATCCGGCTTATGTGGACGCGTTATGCGAGGAAATCTACACAAAGTTGTACGAAGAAAATTAAAAAGTCCTTAAATGAAAAAGAATCCTGCAAGCAGGATTCTCCGCCTGCGGCGGGTCGCTTTAGCAATATTCTTCCGCTCCGCCGCAGTGCGATCCTTAGCGGAGCGTTTTTTATGTCATAGGACGAAGTTCCTATGACATAAAAAACTACCGACAAACATCCCATTTTTCATGGTTTTATCTGTCGGTAGTTTTTTTACGCATACGTCACGCCGTATCCGTCTTTCTCATTCGTAAATCCCCGCTCTGAGGAGTCTTATTTCACCAGTAAAGATTTACCAGTCATCTCTTTTGGCTGCTCCATGCCCATTAACTCTAACAGAGTTGGTGCAATATCGCAGAGTGCGCCGCCCTCTCTAAGCTTGTAAGAAGGATCTGCGTTCACCAGGATAAATGGAACTGGGTTTGTGGTATGAGCGGTCCATGGCTCGCCGGTCTCGTAGTCTACTAACTGCTCTGCGTTGCCGTGGTCTGCACAGATGAACATCACGCCATCCACCTCTTTTAATGCCTCAACAGCACGTCCTACGCACTCGTCAACCACCTCAATGGCCTTGATCGCTGCGGACTCTACGCCGGTATGGCCTACCATATCCGGGTTCGCGAAGTTGATGATGATCACATCATATTTATCAGACTTGATGGCGTTTACCAGCTTGTCGCATACCTCATATGCGCTCATCTGAGGCTTCAGATCATAAGTTGCCACATCCTTTGGAGACGGAACTAAGACACGATCCTCACCCTGGTTTGGCTCCTCAACGCCGCCGTTGAAGAAGAAGGTTACATGAGCGTACTTCTCAGTCTCAGCGATTCTCACCTGAGTCTTGCCGTGGTCTGCCAGGTACTGACCCAGAGTATTGGTAATGCCCTCTTTCTTGAAAGCAACCAGCTTGTCTGTGATGGTCTCATCGTAATCGGTGAAACATACGTAGACAAGATCTAATTTTTTCTCTCTTGCAAATCCATCAAACTCTGCGTCACGGAATGCGTGAGTGATCTCTCTTGCACGGTCTGGACGGAAGTTAAAGAAGATCACAGAATCATTGTCCTGGATCGCTGCAACTGGCTTTCCGTCTTTTACTACTGCAAATGGCTCTACGAACTCATCTGCCTTGCCGTCATCATAAGAAGCCTGGATTCCTGCAGTTGCGCTTTCTGCCGTCTTTCCTTCGCTCTTCGTCATCACGTTATATGCTTTTTCTACACGATCCCATCTCTTATCACGGTCCATGGCATAGAAACGTCCCATAACAGTCGCTACCTGGCCTACGCCAAGCTCTGCCATCTTGGATTCCAGTTCCTCTACAAAGCCTTTACCAGATTCTGGTGGAGTGTCACGGCCATCTAAGAAGCAGTGTACATACACCTTCTCAAGACCATTTCTCTTAGCCAGTTCCAGAAGACCATAGATATGGGTCAAATGGCTGTGAACACCGCCAGTAGATACCAGGCCAAACAGATGAAGGGCAGAATCATGCTTCTTGCAGTTCTCAACAGCTGCTAAGAATTCCTGGTTCTGGAAAAAATCTCCATCCTGGATGGATTTGGTAATCTTGGTCAGCTCCTGGTAAATGACACGGCCTGCGCCCATGTTCATATGTCCAACCTCGGAGTTACCCATCTGGCCGTCCGGAAGTCCTACAAATAAACCGCTGGCATTGCCCTTTACAAATGGACACTGGCTCATCAACTGATCCATCACCGGAGTCTTTCCTTCGCAGACTGCGTTGTGGTCACATCTGTCATTCAGACCATATCCATCAAGGATCATTAATACGGTTGGTCTTTTACTCATAATCAAATCTCCAATACTATCGTAATCACTTATTTGTAGTTAACGATCTTACCAAAATCTGGCTTTAAGGATGCGCCGCCTACCAGACCGCCATCGATGTCAGGTTTTGCAAACAGCTCTGCTGCGTTGCCCGCGTTAACAGAACCACCGTACTGGATACGGATCTCTGCTGCAGTTGCCTCGTCATATACCTCAGCGATACATGCACGGATCGCGCCGCATACTTCCTCAGCCTGATCAGAAGTAGCAGTCTTGCCAGTTCCGATTGCCCAGATTGGCTCATATGCGATCACAGCAGTCTTCGCCTGCTCTGCAGTTACGTTCTGGAATGCAATCTTGATCTGCTGACGGATCCAGTCAAGGGTGATTCCCTGCTCTCTCTGAGTCAGAGTCTCACCACAGCAGATGATTGGTGTTAAACCATGCTCAAATGCCTTCAGGACTTTCTTATTTACAGTCTCATCAGTCTCAGCAAAGTATTCTCTTCTCTCAGAATGTCCGATGATCACATATTTTACTCCAGCATCTACTAACATATTTGGAGAAATCTCTCCTGTGTAAGCGCCTTTCTCCTCAAAATACATATTCTCAGCGCCGATCTGGATGTTGGTTCCTTTTGCTGCCTCCATAGCTGGAATGATGTCGATTGCCGGTACACAGAATACAACATCTACTTCATCGTTTACTACTAATGGTTTTAACTCCTCTACCAGCTTAACAGCCTCAGATGGAGTCATATTCATTTTCCAGTTTCCTGCGATAATTTTCTTTCTTGCCATGATATTATCCCCTCAAAGTTAAATTACAATGTAACTTCCCCTTACTAAGCTCAAGACTTCGCCTTCGGCTCGTTTTCGCTAAGTGCGGAGAAGTAAGTTCGTACTAAGTTCATGCTTCGCTTTCGCTCGCATTCACTAAGTACTTACTTATCGTCAGCTGCTGCTACGCCTGGCAGAGTCTTGCCTTCCAGGAACTCCAGGGATGCACCGCCACCTGTAGAGATATGGCTCATCTTATCTGCAAAACCTAACTGGTTAACTGCTGCTGCGGAGTCACCACCACCGATGATGGTAGTTGCATCTGTCTCAGCTAATGCTTTTGCTACTGCAATCGTACCTGCTGCTAAGGTTGGGTTCTCGAATACGCCCATCGGTCCGTTCCAAACAACGGTCTTAGCAGTCTTAACAGCATCTGCATACATCTGAGCAGTTTTAGGTCCGATATCGCAGCCTTCTCTGTCTGCTGGCATATCAGCAACACCATAAACCGCAGTCTCAACCGGAGCATCGATTGGGTTCGGGAACTCAGCGATGGTTACAGAGTCAACTGGCAGAAGTAATTTCTTGCCTAATTTCTCAGCTTTCTCCATCATCTCTTTGCAATAATCTAACTTGGTGTCATCTACTAAGGATTTACCGATCTCATAGCCCTGTGCTTTTAAGAAAGTATAAGCCATACCACCACCAATGATCAGGGTATCGCATTTCTCAAGCAGGTTGGAGATTACGTTTAATTTATCAGCAACTTTTGCGCCACCTAAGATTGCAACGAAAGGTCTTACCGGGTTCTCAACTGCATTACCTAAGAAGTCGATCTCTTTCTGCATCAGATAACCAACTGCGTTTGTGCCACCCTTTGCGGTGATGAACTTGGTTACGCCTGCAACAGAAGCATGTGCTCTGTGGGAGGAACCAAATGCGTCACATACATAATCGTCAGCCAGATCAGCCAGCTCTTTGCTGAACTCTTCGCCGTTCTTAGTCTCTTCTGCGCCACGGAAACGGGTGTTCTGTAACAGAACAACATCGCCGTCGTTCATCTCAGCAACAGCCTTGGTAGCAGCCTCGCCTGTTACGTGATAATCGGATACGAATACAACCTTCTTGCCTAATTTCTCTTCCAGTCTTGCTGCAACCGGAGCTAAGGACTCACCCTCGTTCGGGCCATTTTTTACTTTTCCTAAATGGGAGCAGAGAATTACTTTTGCGCCTTCATTGATCAGCTTCTGGATCGTAGGAAGAGCTGCAACGATACGGGTCTCGTCTGTGATCACGCCGTTCTTTAACGGTACGTTGAAATCACAGCGTACTAACACTCTTCTGCCTTTTAAGTTCTTTAAATCATCAACGGATTTTTTATTTAACATGATAATTCTCCCTTCATGGACAGATAATAAATGAATCTCATAGGACATACTTTCCTATGAAATAAAAAGGGTCCGGCCCAAACATGACCGGACCCTTTTTGAGTCACATTTAATTCAACAATTAGCCTAACTCAGCGAAGTATTTGATTGTTCTAACCATCTGGCTGGTGTAGGAGTTCTCGTTATCGTACCAAGAAACAACCTGAACCTCATACAGATCGTCTGCAATCTGAGCTACCATAGTCTGAGTAGCATCGAACAGGGAACCAAATCTCATACCGATAACGTCGGAAGAAACGATCGGATCCTCGTTGTAACCGAAGGACTCGCTAGCTGCTGCTTTCATAGCTGCGTTGATAGCTTCTTTGGTTACATCTTTGCCCTTAACAACTGCGGTTAAGATAGTAGTGGAACCAGTTGGTACTGGAACACGCTGTGCAGAACCGATCAGTTTGCCGTTTAACTCTGGGATAACCAGACCGATTGCTTTTGCAGCACCAGTAGAGTTAGGAACGATGTTAGCAGCGCCTGCTCTTGCTCTTCTTAAATCGCCTTTTCTGTGTGGTCCATCAAGGATCATCTGATCACCAGTGTAAGCATGAATTGTGCTCATGATACCAGACTGGATTGGTGCATAGTCATTTAATGCTTTAGCCATAGGAGCTAAGCAGTTTGTTGTACAGGAAGCTGCGGAAATGATCTTATCCTCTGCAGTCAGAGTCTTCTCATTTACGCTGTAAACGATAGTTGGCAGATCGTTGCCAGCTGGTGCGGAAATAACAACTTTCTTAGCACCTGCATCGATATGAGCCTGGGATTTTGCTTTGGAAGTATAGAATCCGGTACACTCCAGAACTACATCAACACCGATCTCGCCCCAAGGAAGATTAGCAGCATCTTTCTCAGCATAAATTTTGATAGTCTTGCCATCAACAGTGATGGAATCCTCGCCAGCCTCTACAGTGTGCAGATTCTCGCCGATTTTTCCAGTGTATCCGCCCTGAGCGGTATCATATTTTAATAAGTGAGCTAACATCTTAGGATCTGTTAAGTCGTTGATTGCAACTACTTCGTATCCCTCAGCTCCGAACATCTGTCTGAATGCAAGACGTCCAATACGTCCAAAACCATTGATTGCTACTTTTACTGCCATGATTTTCATTCCTCCTAAAGAATAAATTAAATGCGATTGTTAAAATCTAATCAACCCATTTAATATTTTACCTAATTTTGCTAGAAATATCAAGCCCTTTTTATCGCAAATATGCAATCCTTTCCATTTCTTCGAATTTTTTTATCTTACTGACCGTATCATAGGATTCTATACAGAGTGAAGCCGTGAAAGCTGCCATTTTTAATGCCTGTTCCGGCGTTCTTTCTTTAAAATAAGATTGTAAAAATCCAGCAATGGCCGTATCGCCTGCTCCTGTAGTGGAAATCAGTTGTTTTATCGGATATGGTTCCTGCCATAAGCTGCGTCCTCTCCACGCTTCTGACGGGCCGAATGTTTCTCTAGTCCGCAGATACATTCCCTTTTTTCCACATTTGATCAGAACCGCTCCTACTCCATAAGCAAGAGACTGTTTTGCGATCTGTTCGATCTCTTCCTCTTTCAAAACCTCCATAAGATCCTGTCCCCGGTGTTCTTTCATCAGTTTCTGATAGTATTCTCTATGAAATAGGAACATGGATTCTTCTGCGCTTGGAAGAAAAATCTCCACATGGGGTAATATTTTAGGAAGAATTCTTCTCCAGTCTACCTGTCCAGCTTCTGCCTTTAAATCCGGAAGGCTGGTATCCAATGACACCTTTACTCCATGTTTTTCTGCTTTCTCCAACAGTTTTAACAGTTCTTCCCCGTCATTTTCATACAGGGATTTCATGGTTGTCGGATATCCGAAATGCAACCAGTCCAAATTTTCCAGGATTTCATCAGATAAATCATCTGCCACAAACTGCTGGGATGCACCTCTGCTGTGGATCGTACTTTTATCTCTTCCAGGAATGGCCAATGCGATACTGACCGTTGACCTGCATCCTTCCAGCCGTTTCACCCTTGCGTCCGCCCCTTCTTTCTCCATCAGAAGGCGAACCACATCGCCAATCATGTCATCTCCGATCTTACTGATCAGAACTGGGGCAGCCCCCAGATGCTGCAGAGCCAGCCCCATATTTCCAACCTCGCCTCCAAGATACAGTTTCACTCCCGAAGCTTCCGTCAGTTTTCCTTCTGCCATAATGTCTTCTGCTTCTGTCTGTTCTCCAAGTACCGGCAAAATATCAAGAACCAGGGAACCAGCAACACCTACGCGTATTTTCTCTCCTTGTTTCACCCTTTTACACCTCCAGCCGATAGGCCTTCCACAAACTGATTCTGATTCAGCAGGAAAATAATGATCAATGGGATCAGCGCACACACAGCCCCAGGAATCAGAAATTCATAGTTATTTCCATAAGAACTGATCAGAGATGCCAGTCCAACTGGCAATGTATAAGCCCGGTCTGTGGTAAATACAATCAATGGCCATAAAAACGCATTCCAGTTACGCAGCGCCAGAAGAATAGTCATCGCTCCAAAAGCTGGACGCATTAATGGCGCCATAATTTTAAAATAAATTCCAAACTCCGTACATCCGTCCACTCTCGCCGCGTCCATATAATCTTTGCTGATTCCGCTTGCAAACTGCTGGAAAAAGAACATGGCCGTCGGCTGGATCAGAAATGGAAGAATGGATCCTGTTTTCGTATTCAGAAGTTTCATCTTAATGATCATCTTGTAAAGAGGGATCAATAAGATTTCCAATGGAATCATCATCACAATCATGGTCAGCACAAACAGGAACTTTCTTCCCTTAAACCGATAGGCACCCAGCGCATAGCCAGCCATAGAAGAAAAGAATAACGATAATCCTGTGGATATGATCATAACCAGGATACTATTGGCGTACCAGGTCAGATAGATTCCGTTTTTCTCAGAAAATGTGTATTGGTAATTTTCCAGAGAAATGGTGTCAAACTGCCAGGCCATGCGAATACCATTGCGAAACAGCTCCGATGTTGGCTTTAATGACGCAATCACCATAAAATAAATGGGAAACAGCATTAGAACAGACATCAATACCAAAAATATCCAAAGTCCTGCTTTTTCAATATTTTTCTTCATCTAACCCCTCCCATCATTCATCCTGGAACAGACCAAAGCCCTTTAACTGTGCCAGATTGATCAGCAGCACAATTCCCAACAGAACAAAACCGATAGCAGAACCAAAACCTAATTCTCCATAAGTAAACGCCTGCTGATACAGATACCGAACCATAGTCAGGCCTAAATTACCTGGCATAGATTCTTTCCAGAACACATAGCTTTCACCGAAAGTACGATAACCTTCAAAAATCACGATGGTAAATACATAAATCATAATTGGCCGTAATAACGGTACCGTAATATACCGGAACTTTTTCCATTCACCCGCTCCATCCATCTGAGCCGCTTCATAAAGTTCCACCGGTATGGTGGAAAGTCCTGACAGGAAGTAAATCATATACAGACCCACACTCTTCCAGGCGCTTAAAACCACCATCAATACAATACTCCACTTATAATTCAACATAAAGTTCTGGGATTTCATTCCCAGAGTGATCAAAATACTGTTCGCGACTGCATTTTCCGAATCTGAAAACAGCATCCGGAAAACGATACCTGCCACTACCGTTGAAGCCAGAGTTGGGACGAAAAAAATTGCGCGGAATACATTTTTCCGTTTCAACAGGCCGTTATTCAGCACCACTGCCAAAAACATCGGTAAAACTGTAAGCACAACGCATTCTACCGCTGTTACCAATGTTGTTGTTTTTACTGCCGCGAAAAAATTTTCATTCCAGAGATTTTTATAATTTCTGAATCCGACCCACTGATACGAGGAAAATCCCTTTAATTTCTGGAAACTCATAACCAGTGAACTCAAAATCGGATACAGGTTAAAAATCAAAAATGACAGCACAAATGGCAATATAAAAATATATGGCGCAACCTTTCTGCTATATGCAATTTTTTTCGTCCACTTCATTGATGCGGCCTCCTTACTTCTGTGCGTTTAAACTTTCTGCTGCCCGGTCTAATGCTTCTTTTGGAGTTGACGTTTTAGCTTCAAATACGGAATACATAACATCGGAAGAAACAATATCAAAAGCCTTTGGTACCATGGAATTATTGTGAATTGCGTTTGCCTTTTTTAAAGAAGCGCCAACCTCACCAAATACATTTTCATTATTAAAGAATGGCTTTGGAACCTGAAGAGCCTCGTCTTCCCACACATCACTGCGGAAAGGAGCAAATCCCAACTGCAAATAACATTCTTTGTTTGCGTCATAACTTAATTTGCAGAAATATAAGAACTCTTTTGCCAGTTCTGGATTCTTACACTGGTTGGTGATAACCGTACCTGTTCCGCCTGTACATGCGCTTGTATACTCTGCACCTTCTTCCCATACTGGAAGGGAACGAACTGCCAGATGTCCATTTAAGTCAGGCATATACTCCTCTAATCTGGTCATATACCAGAGAGGCATGATCAGAGCGCCCATTCCATCATGATCAAAGAACTCATAGAAAGTTTCAGAGGTGTTGGAACCGCCAGGCATAGCCACTGCGATACCTTCATCCATCCAAGTCTTTAAGTATTCCAGAACTTCCACGTTGGTATCATTATTAATAATGATATTATTGTCCGCGTCAAAGAAATCAGAACCTCTCTCTAATACCATGGTCTGGAATGGATACATATCCGTTGTCTCAATGGCTGTCATCGGTTTTCCTGTCTTTTCTACAACAGTCTTTCCAGCTTCTTCAAAGTCTGCCCAGGTAACGATGGAATCAATATCCACACCTGCTTCATTCATGATATCGGTATTATAGAACACCACATTGGCGCCTGCCTGTGTCGGTGCTCCATAAAGTTCTCCATTGTAAGAATACATATCCAGTTTACTGGTAATAAATTTATCTTTCTCTCCTTCTACCAGATCTGTCAGCGGTACAAATGGCACTTCATCAAAATCATAGTAAACGCCAAAATGAATAATATTCACGTCGCAGAAATCCGGAGCCCCCTGTCCAGTCTGTAACGCTACTAGCAATTTACTCTGACGATCTGCGCCGCCAACACTTACCAGATCCATATTGATCTGTTTATCTGTATGTTCCTGGTTCCACGCTTCCAGACGGGAACGGTAAAAATTCTCATGGGCGGAAATACACCAGAAGCTTAAATCTGTAGCTTCTGCCGATACCTCCGTCTTTGCTTCACTTCCACTTTCTGCCTCTTTCACTTCCGCAGTTGTCTCAGCGGCTTTTGTCTCTTGGCTCTGTCCCCCGCTGCCGCAGCCAGATAACATTGTCGCCATCATTGCTACTCCCAACAAACCAGTGATCCTTTTTTTCATAGTCTTCTCCTTTCGTGATTGTGTTGTATACATCAACGGATACTTATTGTTTAGCATATTTTGTGAAATGTGTCAATTATCTTTTCTTATTTTATTTTTTCTTAAGCATTTTTACTTTTTTTCATTCTTTTGGCTTCAATTTTCTCCAGATTTCTCTTGCGTTTTCTATTTTTTTCATTTATGATGTATTTAACAGATAATTTGTTGTATACATCTCGGAGGGCTTTACATGAAAAACAGTTTGAAGCACAGCACTTACGAATATATTAAGAACAAAATCATTCACTGTGAGTACGAACCTGGTATGTTTCTTAATGAGGAATTGCTTTGTTCGGAAATCGGAGTCAGCCGTACCCCTGTCCGCGACGCCTTAAGCCGTCTGGAACAGGAAGGGCTGATCAATATCTTACCCAAAAAAGGAATTATGATCTCCAACTTATCCATTAATGACATGAATATGACTTATGAATTCCGCCTGATGTTGGAACCTTACATTCTTCAGCACTATGGTCCTTTCCTTGATTCTGAAAAACTCCTGTACTATTATCATCTTTTTTCAGACCATAAACTGTTAGAGGATAAGGAACTTTCTTCTACTGCTGATGATGAATTTCATATATGGATCGTCAACTCCTGTCCGAATACCTACTTTAAAAACAGTTACGTTGCCATTCACAACCAGAACCTGCGTTACCGAACCTTATCTGGAATCCGTTCCAGAGAGAAGGCTGTTGATGAGCAGAGCGACCATCTGCAGATTCTCAGCGAATGTCTGAAAGGAAACTGGGAGCAGGCGTCTGAATTCATGCGTCAGCATATTCTAAATTCAAAGGAGACCTCATTCCGTCTATTATTCAGTCAAAATACAGGAGGTTGATATTTTATGAATACTTTAACAAATCCTCTCCTTTCTGGCTTTTATCCAGACCCTACGGTGTGTAAAAAAGGAGATGATTACTACATGGTTACATCTTCTTTTGAATATTTTCCAGGAGTACCGATTTTCCATTCCAGGGACTTTGTCCATTGGCATCAGATTGGACATGCCTTAACACGGAAAAGTCAGGTTGACCTTACGGAAATCAATCCATCCCGCGGAATTTTTGCTTCCACCATCCGTTTCCACGAACCCAGCAACCGTTTTTATATCTGCACAACCCTGGTTGGCAACGCGCCTTACAAAGATAATATCAATTTCTACATCTGGGCAGAAGATCCAAAAGGCCCCTGGTCTGACCCGATCATTGTAAAAGAAGCAGAAGGGATCGACCCATCACTTCTTTTTGATGGCGAAAAAGCTTATTACGTGGGAAATATGCGGCCATTCCCAGACCAGCCAGCCTGTGAGGCCCGTTATATCTGGGCACAGGAACTGGATTTGGAACACGGTACCTTGATTGGAGAGCGAAGTATTCTTTTAAAAGATGGCGCATTTCATGACGCTGTTGCTCCAGAAGGACCTCATTTATACCACATTGGAAATTGGTACTATCTGATCATTGCGGAGGGAGGAACAGATCACAACCATTCTGCGACGATCTTCCGCAGCCACAACGCCTTAGGTCCTTATGAGAGTAATCCAAGAAATCCTCTGATCACTCATCGGAATTTGCGCCATGATTACCCAATCAACAGTACGGGACACGCAGATCTGATCCAGCTGGCGGACGGTTCCTGGTGGGCAGTTCTGTTAGCTTCCCGGCCAGATGGAGGTGATTTCCGGAACCTTGGACGTGAAACCTTTGCTGTTCCTGTGATCTGGGAAGACGAATGGCCAGTGTTCAGTCCGCAGACCGGCCGCGTAGAGTTTTCTTATCCAGCTCCTGATCTGACGCCTCACTTATGGTCCCAGCCATCTGCCTGTGATCATTTTGACGGTCCTGAACTTCCGCTGCACTGGAATATTCTGAGAACGCCGGATCACCCATTTTACAGTTTAACGGATAACCCCGGATATCTGCGGCTTTCTCTGCTGCCAGAAACGCTGTCTGATATCGCTTCCCCTTCTTTTGTGGGACGGAGACAGCAGCACATGGACTGTGATATTTCCACTAAGTTTTTCTTCCAGCCAGCCACGCCAGGAGAATCCGCTGGTATGACGATCTTCTATAATAACTTAAACTATTACACACTTCTTTTGACCATGGAAGATTCCAATACTACCTCACTTATACTTACATGCTGCGAAAAAGGCATATCGACTGTTTTAAAATCACAGCCCATCAGTCAGAATCCATTATTCTTAAAAGCTGAAATCCGTCACCAGAAAATCCAGTTTCTCTACCGGGCTTCATCAGAATCCTGGATTTCATTGGGCGAACCTGTTTCTGGAACCATGCTGAACAAAGAAAATGGTGGTGGCTTCACAGGAACTTACCTGGGCATGTATGCTTCTTCCCACAGACATTCCACAACCTCCTATACGGATTTCCAGTGGTTTGAATACCTTCCTATCCTGACGTAAAAATCATAAGATTCAAAAAGGCCATAGAGTTCTGATTTTCAGACTCTATAGCCTTTTTATTTTTGCACTTTTCAATTTTCTACGTAATTCCCAGATTTCATGCCCTGCATTTCCCAGAATACCCCTTTTTTCTCCATCAGTGTCTCATAATCCCCTTCTTCCACGCATTGTCCAGCTTTCATGACCATGATCTTTTTCACGTTCCGGATGGTAGAAAGACGATGGGCAACGATAAATGTGGTCTTGCCTTTGGAAAGCTTCTCAAAAGCCTGCTGGACCTTCCGTTCGGAGATGTTATCCAGGGCAGAGGTTGCTTCATCCCAGAGAATGATGTCTGGTTTCCGCAGGAGAGAGCGGGCAATACTTATCCGCTGGCGCTGACCACCGGATAAGCGTCCTCCGTGTTCTCCAAGATTGGTGTCCAGACCCTGGGGCAGATTTTTCACGACCTCATCTAAATTAGCAGCTTTCAGCACCTGCCACAGTTCTTCTTCCGTGACATCCGCGCTTCCATAAGTGATATTCTGCCGGACGGTGCCGGAAAATAAGATCGTTTCCTGGGGAACCACAGCCAGATGCCTGCGGAAAGACCGGAAATCCAGATTTCTCATATTTTCTCCATCTAAAAGTATTTCTCCGGAATCCGGTCTCATAAAGCCAATCAGCATATTCAACACTGTACTTTTTCCGGCTCCGGACTCACCGACCAGTGCAATGGTCTCTCCCGGCTCTGCTTTTAAGGAAAAATCCTTCAGGACCGGCTCACTGGCCTCTGGATACTGGTAGGTCACATGCCGGAATTCCACTGCTCCTTTTATATGATCCACCGGATTTTTCCCCGTATAATCTTCTTCATCATAAGAAATCATCACTTCTCCGATCGAATGAAGGGATTCAAACCCCTTAGCCATGATCGGCACCAGGTTCATGATATTGGTCAGCTGAGTAATAATGGTTGTGTAATAGCTCTGATACAGCACCACATCGCCGATGGTCACTTTTCCCTGGATTGCCAGATAGGAAGTAAATCCTAAGCACACCAACTGGGAAACCTGGAAAATCACCCAACCGGTCGCGCCAAACAGGTTCTGGACCACATCCAGACGATAACCATTTTCTGCCACATGCTCCAGATAGCCGGTCATTTTCTGGATCTCTTCTTCTTCCAGGGCGTGGGCTCTGGTGATCGGGATCAGTTCCATCATCTCCATCACATGACCAGAGGTATGCTCCACTTCCTGTCGGAACTGCTGGTTCGTTTCCTTCATCCGTTTGCGGAAAAGAAATACTGCTGCCGCAGACAATGGAATCGTCACCAGGAACATGATAAACACGATCCGGCTGTGAGCCAATGTCACCGTCAGGGCAATCCCGATGCTTAACAGAATGGAAACCATCTGGATAAACATCTGGGTAGACAGATTCTCCACTGCCTCTACATCACGCATGATCTTGGATTGCAGCCGTCCGCTGGACATCTGTTTATGATACAGGATCGACAGATGCTGCAGCTTTCTCACCAGCGCGCCCCGCAGTTCCGCCTCTATCTGTCGGATCGCCAGACTGCGGAAATGGACATGTAAATGGCTGGTTGGAAGATTCTGTATGGTCATCACTGCCATAAACAGCAGGTACCATACGATCATGCCATATTCCGCCTGATTTCCAGACGCAGCAATATCCACAACCTTTGCCGTTATAATAGGAAGAATCCACGCCGGTGAGTGTTTGATCACATAAAACAACAGGGATAAAAACAAATATCCGTAGCTGCCCCGGTACAGGCCAAACAACAGTTTTAAGGAGTGATCTCCACATTTCTCATATAATTCTTCTATCTGTAGTTCTTTGGACTGTTTGATAAAAAAATGTTTCATTGAATTTCTTTTTTCCAGCCTTCTGGAAGCACATCTAAGGTGTTCTGAATCATCTCTTTTAACAGTTTCTCACCGTCTTCTCTAGAAATCCGCCCATGAACCAGAGGATCATTCATAAATGCCTCATAAGCCAATCCAAAATTCGGTTTCATGGCTGCTTCCAGAATTCTCTCATGATTCTCCACATGAGGCATCACCAGATCCCGGATCACCGACTTCATTTCTCCAGCAAAAATCGGCTGGATGGTTCCTTTATAAAATACCGCATTGGTCTCTACTACAGCAGTTCTTGGCAGATTCGGAATCTGACCGGCTGTATTTGGGATATTGACATTGCTGACCATACGGTTCAAACCGCACAGAGCTTTCATAAGCAGGATTCCTTCTTCTCCTGTAGCTTCCAGCTTCAGTTCTTCTTCTCCGGAAGCCAGGCGTTTCGCCTCCTCGATTTTCTCTGCCTGGCGCTCTTTTCTCCAGGATACCGGAGTTAAGGCAAATTTCCACTGATGTACCTGCTCTGGATCTCTCAAGTACACATCTCCAGGCAGAAATTCTGCCAGATGACGGTCACCTGCTGCTGCGATATTACCATATTTGTTAAACAGATCCATCTTTACCCTGTGAGCACAGTTAAAGGTTCCGTTCATCCAGTTGCGGTCCGGATCATGGTATCCATCTTCAAAATGTTCCTCAATAAACTTCCGATAAATCGGGAATAAATCCACACCCCTGCAGCTTGCACGGTCAAACCAGGTGAAATGGTTAATTCCCTGGACATTGACGATCACCTCGTCACGCTCCACATCGTTTTCACCAGTCGCCAGCTGGTACATATTCCGCAGGATCTTCTGGGTTCCAAATACTTCATGACAACATCCAAAGGCTTTGATCTGTGGAAATACCCGGTATAAGGTCTTCACGCAAAGGGTCATTGGGTTGGTATAGTTGATCACCAGCGTTTCTGGACAGTATTCCTTAATCGCTTCCGCGATTTCCACAAACATCGGAATGGTACGCAAAGCCCTTACCAATCCACCTGGACCTGCAGTATCGCCTACAGACTGATAAATTCCATATTTTTCTGGCAGATGGACGTCCGAAGCCATATGATCAAATGTACCTGGCAGAATCGAAATGATCACAAATTCCGGTTTTTTCTCCAGAAGCTCCTTCAAAGAACCGCTGACCTCAAATTTCCAGTTGCCCTTTACATCTGACCGTTTAAATAATCTGGTTCCAATCTCTGCGTTCTGTTCCGCCATTGGACGGTCGATGTCGTAAAGATCGATGACACCTGACATGTCCTCTTCTCTTGCTAAATCTTTAAAAAAAGTCCACGCCCAGCCATGGCTTCCGCCTCCAATATAAGCAACCCGTACATCACTGCATGCTCCATTCTGAACTTTCATGTTCTTATGCCTCCCAAAATTATGTTTAAAATTTGATATCTAACGCAATTCCCTTTGTTCCTGTCAGTTCTTCACTGCGCTTATCCGGTCCGTGAGTTCCTACATATAATAAATAGCCACTGCCATCCTGCACCCGTTTTCCCTGGTCATTCACTACCGTAAAAGCGTACTCATCTAACTGGATCTCTCCCTGTCTGGTCTCGCCAGGTGCCAGACATACTTTGGCAAATCCGCACAGAACTGTATTCCGCACTTCCCACTTTGAAGTACGGTTTTTCTTGTAAACCTGAACCGTCTCTTCCACTGCCCGGTCAGAATGGTTAACGATCTCATAAGAAACTTTTTTACTTTCCGAATCATAATCTGCGCTTATCACTTCTGCCCTTCCATAAGTCAGGCCATATCCAAATGGATAGAGAACTCCCTGTTCCACATAGCGGTACGTTCTGTTTTTCAGAGAATAATCTGTAAAATCCGGAATTTCATAATCGCCACCATAGAATGTCACTGGAAGCTTGCCTGACGGAGCGGTTTTCCCTGCTAAAATATCTGCCAGAACCTGTCCGCCTTCCGCACCCGGATACCAGGTCTGGATCACAGCCGCCACCCGGTCTGCGTAAGGGCTCAGATCCATGCAGCTGCCTGCCATACAGCACAGAACCACAGGTGTGCCGCAATCCAGAACCGCATCAATCAATTTCCGTTGTGTCTCCGGGAAATAAAGATCCTCTTTATCTCCGCCAATGCATTCTCCTGTACTGATATGATGGGCTTCTCCCTCATACCGTTCATCCAGTCCTACACACAGCACCACCACATCACTGGCCCTGGCAACCACACAGCTTTCGGAAACCCGGTCATATTCTCTAGCCAGGCGCTCTGTCCTTGGATTTACCACGTCGCTGCCTGACGCATAATAAAGACGGGTATCTGGAAATGCCTTTCTCATACCTTCCATCACGGTCACAAAATGCGAAGCCGTTCCATGGTAATTACCCTGAAGTACTACACTGGAATCTGCATTCGGACCGATCACGCCGATCGAATGGATCTTTTTCTGATTCAATGGCAGAATCCCATCATTTTTTAATAACACCATTCCCTCTGCTGCCGCGCGGTAATTCAGACTAGCGGCATCCGGTGTATCCACATCCTGGAAATCCAGCTGATCCCACGGTGTTTCCTGGTTCATCCCCAGTAAAATCCGTGTCGTTAAAGCCCGTACTGCCGATGTATGGATCTCCTCTTCTGTCACCATTCCCTGATAATAAGCCTTCATCAGCTGGTTATAACAGCTGCCGCAGTTCACATCACATCCTGCTTTCATGGCCATAGCTGCGGATTCTTCCGGGCTGGTGGTCACCATATGATGCTCATGGAAATCCCTCAAGGCCCAGCAGTCAGACACATAATAACCTTCAAAGCCCCAGTCTTCTCTTAAAATATCTGTGATCAGACGTTTGTTTCCACACAAAGGTGTTCCATTCAGACTGCTGTAACCGCCCATAGCGCCTTCCACCTGGCCTTCTTTTACACAGTATTCAAAAGCCGGAAGATAAGTCTCCCACAGATCCTTCTCAGACACCTGGGCATCAAATTCGTGGCGCAGGGCCTCCGGACCGGAATGAACTGCCATATGTTTCACACAGGCCGCCGCTTTTAAGAATTTCTCATCATCCCCCTGGATTCCTTCAATAAACTTTTCTCCCATGTGTGCTGTCAGATAAGGATCTTCTCCAAAGGTCTCATGACCTCTTCCCCATCTGGGATCACGAAAAATATTGATATTGGGAGACCAATAGGTAAGGCCTTTATAAATGTCATAGTCCTGCTCCCGCTGGAATCCGTTATATTTTGCTCTTCCCTCTGTGGAAATGCAGTCTCCGATCTCTTTTACCAGTTCTTCGTCAAAAGATGCAGCCATGGCGATGGGAACCGGGAATACGGTAGCTGTTCCGGCTCTCGCCACCCCATGAAGAGCTTCATTCCACCAGTTATACTCCGGGATTCCTGCTTTTGGAATCGCCGGAGACTCATATTTTAAAAGCATGGCCTGTTCTTCGATGGAAAGATCTTTTAAATACGCTTCTGCTTTCTCCCTGGCCTGCCCTCTTGCCTGCTGCCGAAGTTTTTCCTTCATTGATCCACCCCCGCTGTTTACTTTTACTGTTTACTTTTACTGTTTGTTTTTGCTATTTGTTTTGCTGCTTATTTCCGATTGGCCTTCATTTTCTCCTTATCCGCATGGAAATCCAGGTAAGAAGCATCCGGGTAAGAATACTCACCGCGATAATTGGAAGCGTTATAAATCGGGAACTGTACCGGATGATAGGTCTGCTCCTTCGGGCAATCATCCTGGGTATAAATGTACATGGAATGATAATCCCATACTACCAGCTCGTCTCTCTCATCGCCGGTCAGATCCAGTGACTCACAGCACAGAACCGGATGTCCATCGTCTGGGAATTCCACTGCGCGAACGCCTTTACCATTTAACAGACCGCCTTTCTTTGCGTCTGCGTTAGTCAGGATCAGCTCTGTGCCATCACCATCCCAGTTCACCGGAGCCAGGATATTGCCGTTCATCTCGTTTTCCATCTCCCAGATCTGGTTGCCGTAACAGTCATAAAGGAAGATCACCCCCTGATGTCCCCAGAAGTTGGTAACCACGATCTCTCTGCCTTCCCGCTCCGGGCAATAGTTCGCAATGGAAACCCGCTGTGCATGACCGATCATATCTCGTGCCACGATATTGCCATAGAAATCGCCGATGAAGAAGCCTTCTGTACCGGAGACACAGGCAAAATGACCTTCGTCCTCGCCGGGCATCCATTTTCCTGCCACGATCTCATCTGTATGATCCTCAGAGATCGGATAGCTCCACAGCATCTGTCCGTCACTGTCTAACAGCTTATAGCCTACCAACAGCTCGTCCTTTCCGTCTCCGTCAATATCGATCGGAAGTGGGCAATGACCAGTGTTCGTCGGGCTCTTAAATTTCCACATCACATTTAAATCTTCGTCCAAAGCGTAGATCCGGCAATAACGGTCTTTGATCAGAATATCTGCCGGTCTCTCTTTGCCCCTGAAGTTGCAGATACGGATGCCATCCGGGTTGATCCGTTCAAAGGCATAAGTCTGATATGGAACACCAATCAGATCCGCGTCATCATCATCGGAAAATGGCGTCTTGGCAGATTTCTTGATGGTTCCTGTCCTGCCATCCAGAATCCGGATCTCAAAATCCCATCCCACGATGACTTCGTCCCTTCCATCTCCATCAATATCATAAACCTGAAATGCCATATCCGCAGAAACCTTACCCAGTTCTTCCGTCTTATCAGAAGGCTCTCCCAACTGCCACAATACGTTGCCCTCTAAATCAATGGCAGTCAGACAGCTGATAAATCCATAGGCGTCACGACTGACTCTCTTCTGCATCTGCGCCAGGACCACATACCATTCATCGGTTCCTGTCAGATGTCCGAAACGGATCTGACGGCTGGTTCCGAAGTTTTTCAGGTCGATCTTCTTCCAGAGCTTCATCTTCGGATGTTTCTTCATTTCTTCCGTTTCTGCCTCTTTTACAGCCAGCTCTGCCATATCGATTTCCTGTTTCGTTTTTTCAGATACACATACCTTAAAATCCGCAAATCTGGACGGGCAGTCTGCAGTGATTCCCACTTTTCCACCTCTTGCCACCAGATCATTCTCTACCCGGAACAGCTCCTGGTCGTCCACATAAACCTTAGCAATGCGGCCATCACAGTCCACTTTCAGGCGGTATTCCTGATCGCAGCCATGTGGGAAGGACACTTCTTTTAAGATCTGGACTTCTTCTTTGTGACGGTATGCCACTGCCGCTTTGTCCTTGCCATCCAGATAAAATACCAGCGTGTCAATGCTGTGGTTCATGCTGAATACCAGACCTGCCATGCCCTTCTGGGAAAGACGTCTGACAGAGACGGACACCTCGTAGTCCTTCCACTGGTGCTTTCCGGTTTCCAGAGTCGGGAACATCCGGTGAGGCCGGTTTTTCTCGATCCGCATAGACTCCATAAAATGTCTTCCGTCACGTTCCGTGATCAGCCAGGTTGGACCGGTTCCGTTGTATGTATAATTGCAGACCATGTCTACCCAGTTGCCGTGATAGCCATTCTCTACCACGTACTGATATTCTCCCATCGCCGTGTGGTCTTTGTCATAGGGAAACTCCCCAATAGGAAAGTCCTGAAAATCTTCGTTGCTCAATACTACATTTTTCATTGCATGTTCCTCCTTTGCCGGTATTCCATCGGTGTATAATTATAATATTCCTTGAAAATCCTCGAAAAATGCTGAACACTTTTATATCCAAGCTGGCTGGCGATCTCATAGGTCTTCATATTGGTAGATAAAAGCAGCTGCGCCGCCCGGTCCATCTTCAGCTTTTTATCATATTCCATAAATGTTTCATGGGTTTTTTCTTTAAAATAGCGGCTTAAATACGCTGGATTCATCTGCATATAATCCGCCACATCCATTAACGAATAATCTGAATCTACATGGGCCTGCATATACCTCTTGATCTGGTCAATGGCAGCTGGCTGTTCCTGACTATGTTCTTTCTCAGATATCTCAGAAACATTTCCTTTTTCTTTTCCCATTTCCCTGTTTTCCCGCTCTTTTAAGCGTTTCACCGCAAGGGAAACCTTCTCGATCACTTCATTTTTCAAAACCGGCTTTGTGATATAAGCCATAACCCCCAGTTCCAGAGCTTTCTTGGCATAAGAAAAATCCTCGTATGCCGTAAAAATGATAAACTGGCAGTTCTCCAGGATCGGCCTTAGCTTCTCAATGGCGGTTAACCCATCCATTCCCGGCATCCGGATATCCACAAGGGCAATATCCGGCGCATATTCTACTGCTTTCTGATATAATTCTTCCCCATCCTGGGCTGTCGCCACCACTTCTACATCCATGGAAGCCCAGTCGATGGTATTTTTGATTCCAGTTAACACAATTCTCTCATCATCTGCTATGATCAGACGATACATATTTTATTCACCTCTTCCAATGGGAGTTTCAAAATAATCCTAGTGCCCCCATTCAAACTACTGTCAATATGAAAATCCGCATGGCCTTTGTAAAGGGTATGAAGACGGGCGGAGATATTCACCAGCGCCACATATTTCTTGCCATCTTCCTCATAATTTGCCACTTCCTTCCGGATATCAGCCAATTCCTCCTGGGTAATTCCACATCCATCATCTGCTACCGTCAATACCAGATATGCTCCTTCCGTTCTGGCCGATACCTGGATGTGACAGATTTTTTCAGCCCCGTCTGTTCCATGGACGATGGCATTCTCCACCAGAGGCTGTAAAAGGAGATTCGGAATGGAATAGAACTGAAGTTCTTCCGGGAAATCCACCTGTAAGGTGAACCGGTCGCCAAAGCGGATTTTCTGGATCTCCCCATAGCATTCCAGCTGTCTCCGGTTATCCATCAAAAGGATATCCCTGTTTCCGAAGTTCAAAGCCGTCTTATAATACCCGGCTGTTGACTGGATCAGAACCTCCAGTTTTTCGTAATCCTTCTGTTCCATCATCCAGATCATATTATTAAACAGGTTGTAAAGGAAATGAGGCTTGATCTGCATCTGTAATAACCGGAACTTGATCTCATTTCGATGGGCCCGTTCCTCCGACAACTGATCGATCATCTTCTGAAGCTGTTCCGCCATATGATTAAACCCATAAAACAATTCCCCGAAAATATCGTTCCGTTCCTGGGTCAGCCTCAGATTAAAATTGCCTTTTTCCATCTGATGGAAGCCATCCAATAATTGTTTGACCGGATCAAACATCCTCCGTTCAGAGATCCGCACGATCACCAGGAAGATTCCTGCAAAAAATACAATGATCAGCATCATGGTAGCCATATATTTCCAGTTAAAAATCCCCACTGCCGCAGGTCTATAGTCATAGGCAAAGCTCATATCCATATAATCGGAGACCTGTTGGATCCGCTGAACACCAGAGGAATCATTCTCCATTCCCAGAACCGTTTCCCCTTTATAGTACATGCAGACCCCCTCTGAGGGATCGATCGTCTGCGGCATCAGCTGCTCTAATTCTGCTATCCGGACAGAGATACAGAGAACTCCGGTCTTTTTTCCTGTATATTTCGAATATACAGGCTTTATCAAGCTGACATACTCCTCATTTCTGGTTTTGCTTACCAGCCCCGGTTCCTTTCCTGCATAATGAATATCCATGAACCACTTCTCATCTGATTCCATATACTGTTCATAGGTTTTCCGTTCCTGTGCCGTCAGATCATAGAAAACGCCCTCCGAAGAAGTCACCAGAGTACAGCTGGAGGCTGTGTAAAAATCAATCCGGTAGATCTTCGGAACTGTCATGCTATATTCGGAAATCGCTTCCGAACAGTCCAGATAATCCAGATAATTTTTCTTGATCCGGTGAGTCAGCAGTTTCTGTATCGTAGAAGAAATGGACAACAGATCGGCGCTGCTTTCCAGTTCTCCCATGTAGTGATTCACATAATATACCGTCTGATTTAAACTTCGCGCCCGTTCTTCCTGATCTAATTTTCTTGCACTGTAGGAAAAATACAGCAAATAGACCAGATTCAGCAAAAAAGCTGCTGTCAGAAGCGTAGCCAGGAAGCTCACATAAATAGGACGGATTTTCTTTCTTCTGTTGTTTTTCATCGTGTGCTGTCCTCCGTCGTTTCTATGTTCTATAATACCACGCTTTTCTGCGAACGGTTCATTTAAGTTTCTCTTTTTCTTAGAAACAAACAGGCCGGAAGAACCAGGTCTTCCGGCCGCATGTTTTGATTGCCTACTGTCCGTTTAATTCTTTTAACATGGTGTCACCATCTACACTGTCCCAGAAATTCTTATAAGATTTTAATCCATCCTCTACGCTGGTAGATCCAAGAACGATCTGAGATACCACTTCTTTCCAAGTGCTCGTGATAGAAGCTGCTGTTTCATCATACAGAGTAGAAACATTTGATGGGATCATCTGCTTGTCGCCTCTTAATTTCATTGCTTCTTCGATATAGCCCTTCTGAACTTCCAGAGTCTCTTTGGTCTTCTCATCTGGCTGATATGCCAGAGAAGAGAAATCAGGGATGAAGGAATCTGTTAAGTAATTGTACTTGATAGAATAACCGGAGTTTGCTGCTTTCTCAGTTGCAACTGCCTGACCATTCTCGATGGTGTAATGAACACCCTCAACACCAGTATTGTAGAATGCTGCATGCATCTCTGGATCAGTTACCAATGCTTCAATGACTCTCATAGCTGCCTCTGGATCTTTGCACTCAGAGGAGATGCACCATGCAGTCTGGATGGATTCGTTTAAGCCGCCACCCTTGCCATCTGGACCAACCAGCATGTAGATCGGCTGAACATCGGTTGCTGCGCCAGCTGCCTCAGACTGGATCACATAGTTAGAATAGTTGGCAACATAGTCAATATCACATGCTGCTTTTCCTGTGTATACATACTCACGCATGGTTGCATTCTCAGTTGTGATAAACTCCTGATCAAGAACACCATTGGTGTACAGATCTCTTAAGTAGTTTAATGCATCAACCATCTGCGGCTCCTGCATACCATCTACATAAGTACCGTCTGCATTCTTATAGATACCGGCATATGCGCCAAAGGAATTCATGAAGTACTGGAAGTTATCGATCCATTTCGGGAAGCTGAAAGGAATGATTCCGGTTCCTTTTAACTTGCTCATCTCAGTCATAAACTCCTCTGTGGTCGGCGTTGTGCTTAAATTGATACCATATTTTTCCATGATATCTTTACGCAGGAATAAGCATTTTACTCTTGGATAGTAGTAAGGAACATCATATACCACGCCATCGATTGCCAGAGCATCATAATAGGACTGGTCAATTGCGGAAAGCTTCTCGGATTTTGCGATCAGATCATCCAAAGGCATAACCTGCTCTCTTGCAACGTAGTTTGGAAGTCTTGTCATCGCCTGGGAAATGGAGAAGATATCCGGTACATCACCGCCAGCCATCATGGTCTCCAGTTTATCATTATAGCTGCTGATCGGTGGGATGATCGCCTCCAGATCGACATTGGCTTTCTCATCCAGCATATCGATCACTGCCTGCTGCATATCTGGATCAGTACTTAAGCCAAAGGTATTATCTGCAGAACAGATAGTCAGTTTTACTTTCTCTGCTGGTGCTGCTGTGGTAGTCTCAGCTGCCGCCTCACTGCCTGCTGCTGTAGTCTCTGCCGCTGCTGCGGTGGTTGTCTTTGTGTCGGATGAACCGCTGCAGCCTGCAACGGAACCTACTGCCATGACTGCTGCCAATGCCAGTGCTACTTGTCTTTTTTTCATGTCTTTTCCTCCTTCATACATTACATATGATTGTTTTATCATTTCCAGTCTGTCCACACAGGCTGAGTTATGATCTTATTGAGTTATGATCTTATTCTTTTACGCCGCCTAACATCAGGCCGGATACGAAGTATTTCTGAACAAATGGATAGATGACCAGTACCGGAAGCATACCAAGTACCATAACCGCCATTTTCATATTGTCATAGACGATATTGCCCTCACCTAAAGATCCATCACTCTGGAATACCAGGGCACGCAGCATAACCTGTAAGGTGTATTTGGCGCTGTTATTGATAAACATTACTGCTTCTGTGTAACGGTTCCAGAAAGATACGAAGTAAAACAAGGTAACCGCAGAAAGAATCGGCACAGAAAGCGGGATTACTACCTTCACCAGCGTCATCAGATCGTTACAGCCATCCAACTCCGCAGCCTCGATCAGGCTCTCAGGAATGGAGGTCATAAAGTTTTTCACGATAATCAGGTTAAAGGATGATACTGCAAATGGCAGGATCAGTGACCATCGAGAATCGATCAGTCCTAAGGTTTTGATCAAAATATAGAACGGCATGATTCCTGCGTCAAATACCAGAGTGATACTGATCAGTCTCATGATGATCTTTCTTCCCATCAGTTTCTTCTGGGCTAACGCATATCCCAACGGAACCGTGATCATCATAGCGATGGCCGTTCCGGCAACCGCTATAAACATGGAGTTATAAAAGCCTCTCATGTAACCACTGTTAAAGATCTTAAGGTAATTTTTCAGGGTAAAGGACTTCGGGATCAGCAGATATACGCCGCCCATAACATCTTTATCCTGTGCAAAGGATGTTACAACAACATTCCAGATTGGAATTACAACAACAATACAGACCAATGCAAGAAATAGTCCATTGACAACCCGGAAAATTTTTCTTGCGTTTGACTCCCGGATCGCGGTTAATTGCTTTTTTGCCATAGTTTCTATTCCTCCTACAGAATGGAATCTTCCAGGAAATGCTTGGAGATCCAGTTAGTACTCATAACCAGAACCAGACTGACAACGCCGGTAAATAAACTGATTGCTGTACCATAAGCGATATTTCCAGAAAGGATTCCTTCTCGGTATGTATACGTCTGAAGTACATCGCTGACGGAATATACAGAAGCATTGTACATAACCATGATCTGCTCAAAAATCAGCAGTACATGGGACAGATTCAGAAGAAGCATGGTCACGATCGTCGGTTTAATGGAAGGAATGGTAATGTAAAATACCTGTTTCCATTTATTACATCCATCAATGGCAGCCGCCTCATAAAGCTGTGGATCCACGGTGGAAAGGGTTGCCACATAGATGACTGCGCCATATCCCATCTGTCTCCAGATATAAGAAACGATCAGTACCGCGCGGAACCATTTCGGATCTGCCATAAAGTAGATTGAATCCTGTCCCAGTGCATTTAAAATCTGGTTTACCACACCGCTGGATGGAGAAAGGATGTTCACGAAAATCGTTCCTACTACTACCCAGGAAAAAAAATATGGAATGTAGATCATAAACTGTACTGCACGTTTCGTCCTCAAAGACCGCAGCTCATTGATCAGCAGTGCGATAATGATCGGAAACGGAAAATAAAACACAATGTTACAGATACTGATGATCATGGTGTTTTTAAAGGCTGTCCAGAACTGTGCTGATTTAAACAAACGATTAAAGTTCCGAAGGCCTACAAAATCAACAGATTTTTTAAATCCATAGTTGGTAAAGGCCAGTCCCAGTCCTGCGTAGGTACAATACTTGAAGATCAAAAACCATAAAAGACCTGGAAGCATCATCAGGATCAGGTATCTCTGACGATAAAGCTGCCTGTAGAATTTCTTCATGTGAATCTCCCCTTTTTTATTTTTCTAAAATTTTCTTATGCTTTTATTATAAAAGTCAGTATAGGAAATAGATACATCACTAATTTTACATTTTGTGCTCTTTTTTTACTTTTATTGTGCGTTTTGTTTATTTTTATTTTTTACTCATTTTATTTTCTATTTATATTGTATATTTTATTGACCTTTTTCACGAACAGCACTTGTGTCTTTTATCCAAAAGTTATTGACGGAACAAAGAAATTCGTATAACATATCATGCAGAACCAACCTAGTTTTACCATCCGTATTACAGACATACAAACCTGTTGGACACTACAGATACTCACAGATAAGGAAGAAGGATAGCTATGCAGCGAAGAATTCTATGTTTTGGTGATTCTAATACCTGGGGTGTGATTCCCAGATGGGAAGCTTCTCCGCTTCCGTCAGAACGGTACGATGAACATACCCGATGGCCCTGTGTCATGACTGACTGTTTAAACCACAGCCAGAATGACGATTCCTGGACCTTGATCGAGGAGGGACTTGGCGGACGCACCACCATGTATCACCCAGAATCCGGTGAAACTTATCGTCTGGGAGATGCCTATCTTCATCCCTGCCTTTTAAGTCACAGACCTCTGGATTATGTAGTCCTGATGCTGGGAACCAATGACATCCAGCCTAAAATGCATAAAACACCGTTTACCAGAGAACACCTGGCAGACGGTCTGATCCACCTGATCAAATTAATTCGCTCTCTTCCGGAATGTGGTGCCGGAAATCAGCCTGCGAAAATTCTGGTGGTTGCACCTCCGCCCATCAAAATGGCCAAAGGACGTCCGGAGGTATCAGAAAAATACGGTTGTGAAGCTGGAGTAATCCTCTCCCATGAGTTTGCATCTGCCTATAAAGATGCCGCCAAAGTGTACCACTGCGGTTATCTTGATGCCGGCCTGTACGCAGAAGCCGGGGATGCCGATGGAGTCCATTTCACTATGGAAAGCCATCCGCGGCTTGGAAAAGCTATCGCTGAGGCAATTCTTGCTATGGATGCAAATAACGATGGAAATACGGATGAAAAACATACCGTAGACAAGCTGAAAGCGGATATCGAGATGTAATCCGGGCTTGTTGGATACCCAGAAATAAAATACCGACCTTTCAAGATTTCGGTTTTGTCGCTGATCTTGAAAGACCGGTATTTTTATTATAAAAAATAGTAACTATTCAGTATCGCAAATAAAATCTTATCCTGCTATCGGTTCATCACATGCTAAAACCCTGCAGTCATCCTACAGCTCATTCTTAATATACCCCGCCAGGTTATACGCATGATCAGAGATCCTCTCCAGGTTGCTGATGATATCTAAGAAGATCACACCTGCGGAAGCAGCGCACTGGCCATTGGACAGACGCTCGATGTGTTTCTCTCTTAACTCTTCTTCCAGGGTATCTACCTTGTCCTCATACTGGCTTACCTTACGGACGGTATCCATGTTGGAGTTGCTTCTGGCGTCAATGGCATTCTCGAAGGACTTAAATACATACTCACTGATTTCACGAAGGTCATTAGCTCCGGTCTCAGAGAATTTCAGATTCCGTTCTACCAGATACTGGGCGCATTCTGCCAGGTTTTCTGCGTGGTCACCTACACGCTCGATGTCGCTGACACTGTAAAATAAGTCGTTGACCACCAGCTTCTGATGCTCGGTCAGCTGCAGATTATCAATCTTGATCAGATACTCGGTCAGCATCTTCTCCATGCTGTTGATGGTTTTCTCCACCCGGAATACCTCTTCGATCTCCTCTAAATTACCATCCAGAATCGCATCAATTCCTTTTCTGACATTGCCCATGGTGATCTGGCCCATATGGACAACTTCAAGGGCTGCAGTCTCCACTGCAAATGCAGGAGACTCGAAGATACGCTCGTCCAGATGTTTTAAAGTCGCTGCTGCCTCATCATCCTCGTCCTTCGCTTCACTCTCTTCTGTATCCGGTTTTACCAGAATTCCAGATAATTTTACCAGCTGATCAGCAAATGGGAACAGCAATGCCGTATTCGTCAGGTTAAAGATCGTATGGAAAATGGAGATCTGTACTGCATTAATATTGGATGCCGCAAATGCAGGACGCAGGGCAAATAGTATAAAACCGGCTACACCAAACAAAATCGCACCAATCACATTAAAGCTTAAATGCATGACAGCCGCACGTTTTGCTGTTCTGGAGCCTCCCACACTGGATAACAGAGCAGTCACACAGGAACCGATATTCTGTCCTAATGTAATATAAATGGCTGCGTTCGTCGTTACGATCCCATTTAATGCCAGGGTCTGTAAAATACCAACAGATGCAGAGGAGCTCTGCAATAATGCCGTTACCAGGGCACCGATCAGCATACCTAACAGTGGATTGCTTCCCAGCACCTCAAATGCCTTGGCAAAAATCGGAGCATCTGTGTATGGTGAAATCGAACCGGACATCAGTTCCAGTCCCATAAATAACAGTCCAAGACCTACCAGGATCTCACCGATGGTATGGTACTTTTCTTTTTTGGAAAACAGGATCATGATCGCACCAATACCGATCAGAAGCGGCGCATAGAACACCGGTTTCATCACTTCCATGGCGCTTCCCAGCTGGCTTAAGGATACGATCCATGCAGTGATGGTGGTACCGATATTGGCACCCATGATCACGCCAACCGCCTGGGTTAAATTCAAAACTCCTGCACTTACGAAACCAACTACCATGACCGTGGTAGCGCCACTGCTCTGAATGATTGCCGTGATCAACGCACCCAGACAGACTGCCATAAGACGGTTATTGGTCAACATGCTTAAAAATTGACTCATCTTACTTCCTGCGGTTTTCTGCATACCATCGGCCATGATATTCATTCCATAAAGGAACATTCCAAGACCACCCAAAAAACCAAAGACATTCGACACATCATTAATTGTCATGATTTCCTCCTACATATACCCCTTTGTATATTGTGTGATATCCATACGATATAGTACTGCAAACCGCATATAGTTTAACTATAGCATAGATCTTTATCATTTGACAAGAAGTTTAAAGTATCGGTTAAATCTTTGTCAAAATCTGGTAAAATCTGTATTTCAGCAGGACCATTTTTCTACAAGGACAGACCGCCTCTCGCCCTTGCTTTCCGTGAACGATAGGATTGTACCACCGGAACCATGAAAATCGCCACCAGACCACCCGCAAATCCATTATTATAAAGATTCATTCCTCCATAAACAATCCCAACGTTCAAAGCCACGGATGAATGCAAAAATCCGGCGATCAGTCCTGCCATCACTCCAAATTCTCCGGCAATCGGCGCCAGAGTTGTGGAGAATAACAGGGCCAGTGTCGCCGATGGATCGGTAAGTTCCCAGTGTTTTGTCATTCCGGCCAGGCAGACACCGCCCATAACCGGCAGAATATTACGAAGATGCTTTCCGGTAGCGCTGAAACCAACGATGGTCATGATTCCGCCGATGGTAGGGCCGTTCAAATCTCCACCTACCAGCACCAGAAATGCAGTAGCAACCATACCATTGATTCCCATATTAAACAGAATCACCGCGCCGCCCTCGTCCCTCAGATAATCCGTTCCACCGATTCCTGGAGTTTTCAGAACCCGTCTATATCCTGCAAAGGCCTCCCGGCCTCCGGCCAGCAGACCTGCCGCAATCATTCCCAGAAACAGCCCGGATAACAGGATGGCAAACAGATGATTGCCGCCGCTATACCAGATCTGTCTGGCTTCAACGGTAATACCAAAGGATTTTAACACGGACACGATCACCGTCGCGATAATTCCCCCCGCAAATCCCACATTATACAGGGAATAACCCTGATGGGCGTAATGGGCATGGGTTGCCAGTGGAGGAAGCACGAAGCCGATCAAAATACCAAGAGACATAGAAAGAAATACTCTTAACAGAACTGGCATTGTCTCAATCTGCATCATCTGAGTGATGATGGGAGATAAACTGGTTCCATAGAGCGCAATATAGATATATCTGGACGGAGCAGTCTTATGATACTTCGCATAAAACCAGACACCTAAAAGGATCATCCAGATATTCAACAGATTTTTACCAAATAACGAAAAACCGAACATCAAAAACGTAGATGTGACTGTATGACCGTCCACATCCAGCCCTGATTTGTATACAATAAACAGACACAATAACGTTAAAATCCCGGCATTAATAAACGCCGCACCGATACCGCCCACCACAAAATAATCAGTGATCAACACATCCGGCTCCCGGATAATGATCCATAATCCGGGTAAGATCGTAGAAACCGGCTGCACCAGCAGCCCTACCAGAATAAAATACAGCGGCATTGCCGCCAGAAGGAGAAATTTCTCACTTCTTGTCCATTTCTTTTTCCGAATTTTCTTTAACAAAGGTTTTCCCCCGTTTTCACACTTTTCTTAAATTATATCCCGAACCGGCAAAAAAACACAAATATATATTGCCCTATTGAATCCATAAGAAAAAACCTATAAAAATATCGAACAGGCGATCCTCTAACACAAAAAGAGGCCGCTGCAGAATCTCTTTCGTCAATTCTGCAGTAGTCTCTTCTTGATTGAAAGCGGAGATAAAGGGATTCGAACCCTTGTGCCGGGATGAACCGACAAACGCATTTCGAGTGCGCCGCGTTATGGCCACTTCGCTATATCTCCATATCAGCGATACAAAAAACATCAACTACTGTAGTATACACGAAAAATCATGTTTTGACCAGTAGTTGATGTCTTTTTTCTAAATTTTCTTAATCATTTTCGCTTCAAAAACAGCTCATTCTGCCAGCTGCCAGATTCATGGTTCACTCATCAGTTAAAATAACGGTTTATGCCGTCTAATAATCCATCTGCCAGCTGATTCAGCACAGCGTCAGAATGATCAGATTTCTTATCGCCCAGCTCAATGTCAATGGATGGGATCGTGGAAAATGACGTCTGGGTCAGATCCATCTCCATGGCTCCGGAAGAAAAGATCTTCACCCCTGCATTTTTAAGACCTGCCACCAGACTCTCACCCAGGGCATTGTGCTTCTGCCAGTTGGAAGCCACCGGCTCCATGCTGCGGTAAGAGGCCACATTCGGAACACTCATATAAAATGCGCCCTTATCCTTTTCCGTAGAATCCCAGTGAAGGGCAATATGGCAGTCCGCCATGTTGTTGGCCATGACGGTACGGGCGATATTATCCAACTGCACATCATCATTTTCCCGGATCATCAGCACATCATATCCGGCCGCCAGAAGCTTCTCCTTCAATTTCTTCGCCATGGCTAAGGTCACCTGTGATTCCGGTGTTCCATCTGCAAATGTCATACCAGAAGAAACTGCCACTGCGCTGGTTGCTCCTGCGCCTGTCGTTCCGCCTGTCACTTTCGCGCTTCCATCAGGATGGCACTGGGTCTTCACACTGGAACCGCCCCTGGTGCCGTGTCCGGCATTGACACAGATCACATGATTCTTCTTAACAGCTGCTGTGGAACGGTATAAGGTGGCTGTGCCAGAGGAAATCTTAGAAAATTCCGCATATTTCCAGGAGGTATCAAATGTCACAGTCTCAGAAGACGCCTGATTGCCCGAACTGCTATTCTGTATCGTTTCACCAGATTGCTGATCTGCCGCCGGACTGTTACCCTGTCCTGCTGCCTTCGCTGTAATATAGCGATTGGAAATATAAGCTTCTTTCCCATTATAGACAACCCGGCTCCAGGAATCTCCTTTGCCAGTCCGTTTTAACGTCTCTCCCTGGCTGACAGTTCCTAAGCTCTGGGATGCCGTTGTAGCAGAGGAACGGATATTGACCTGACTTCCTGTTACCGTCACCATATCATCTGTATTGGTCATGGAAACGGCAGGCTCGGAAGTGATCACAATCGGTCTGCTGCTACGGGAAACCTGATCCGCTACATCAGCGCTGTTTACATAATTTCCAGACGCAGCGGTATCTCCTGCTCCGCTTTCACGGACGACTGCCTGATTTTTTGTACCATCAGCGTCATGAAAAGTTCCGGCCTGACAGCCCGTTACCAGAAGCGCCGCCATTGCTGCGCCAATCCATAATTTTCTCATCGGATCACGCCTCCTCCCACAACATAATCTCCATCATAGAATACAACCGCCTGTCCGGGGGTAATAGCCCTCTGAGGCTCCTCAAACTGCACTTCCACCAGATCCGGCCCGATCTCACGGATCTCACATGGCGCGCCCTTATGACTGTAGCGGATCTTGGCGGTTACCTTCATGGTTTCTCCATGAAGCCCGTCCACGGACATCCAGTTTAAGTGATCACAGGTCAAATGATCGGAAAATACATCTTTGGAATCACCGATCACCACTTCATTGGTCTCTGGCCGGATCTCTACCACAAACACCGGTTTCCCCATAGAAAGGTTCAAGCCCTTTCTCTGTCCTACGGTATAGTGGGTGATCCCCAGATGCTTTCCTAATATATTGCCATCCAGATCTACAAAATTGCCCGGAGGCAGTTCTGTGTCTGTATTTTCTCTGATATACTTGGCATAATCGTGATCCGGGATAAAGCAGATCTCCTGGCTGTCCGGCTTATGAGCTACCGGAATACCGATCTCCTCTGCAATCTCACGGATCTGATCCTTCGTATAGCTTCCCACCGGCATCAGTGTATGGGCAAGCTGATCCTGGGTCAGATTATATAGGGCATAGGTCTGATCCTTCGCCGCTGTCACAGACTTTTTCAGGGCATATCTGCCGTTTGGCAGCTTCTCAATGCGGGCATAATGACCTGTAGCGATGTATTCCGCCCCGATATCTAAGCTCCTGTGAAGCAGAGATTCCCATTTCACATAGCGGTTGCAGGCGATACACGGATTCGGTGTTCTTCCTTTCACATATTCGTCTACAAAATAATCGATCACGTGGTTTTTAAACTCTTCCCTGAAATTCATCACATAGTAAGGGATGTCCAGACTCCAGGCCACTCTTCTGGCGTCATCCACAGCGCTCAACCCGCAGCAGCCGCCATTTTCCTCCTGGGTCTGGTGATCCTCGTCCTGCCAGATCTGCATGGTCACACCCATGACATCATAGCCCTGCTGCTTCAACAGATAGGCTGCCACGGAGGAATCCACGCCTCCGGACATACCTACGACTACCTTCTTCTTCTCCATTAATACTCCTCATCCTCATCGTGCTCGCTGATATCGCTCTTTGGCTTATCCAGTCCCTCGATCACAATGCCGTGTTTCTCTGCATAATCCCACAGAGCCGCATGGATCGCTTCCTCTGCTAACAGAGAGCAGTGTACCTTTACTGGCGGAAGTCCGTCCAGAGCCTCCATAACCGCCTTATTGGTCACTTCCATGGCTTCCTGAACAGTCTTTCCTTTTACCATCTCCGTAGCCATGCTGCTGGTTGCCACTGCCGCACCGCAGCCAAATGTCTTAAATTTTACGTCCCGGATTACCTGATTGTCATCGATATCCAGATAAATTCTCATGATATCGCCGCATTTTGCATTTCCTACGGTACCAACACCACTGGCATTCTCAATCTCACCTACATTTCTTGGATGCTGGAAATGATCCATAACTTTCTCTGTATACATAATTTTGTAATTCCTCTCTTTTTCTTCTCATAGCGGTCTGCATCGAAATACATGATCCGGTACTCCAGACCATCCGCTGTTTTATTTTTTGCAACGCTTTTATGTCTTTCATCCCTGTCCGGATTATCCGGAGCTTTCCTTAGTTTTTCTTGGATTTTCTCACAAAATCCTCATACAGCGGGGACATACTTCTTAATTTCTCTACGATCTTCTTGATCTCATCAACGGTGAAATCAATATCCTCTTTGGTGGTTTCCTCACTTAAGGTCAGTCTTAAGGAGCCATGGGCGATCTCATGCGGTAAACCGATGGCTAACAGTACATGCGATGGATCCAGGGAACCTGAAGTGCAGGCCGAACCGCTGGAACCGCAGATGCCCTGCATATCCAGCATGATCAGGAGGGACTCACCCTCAATGAACTGGAACGCGAAGTTGGCATTATTTGGCAGACGATTGGTACGGTGTCCGTTCAGTCTCACATATGGAACTTCACTTAACACACGGTTGATCAGGTAATCTCTTAATTCTACCTCATAAGCCGTGCGCTCTGCCAGGTTCGCCATAGCGATTTCTACTGCTTTGCCCATACCAACGATACCAGGTACATTTTCAGTGCCTCCACGGCGTTTCCGCTCCTGAGAACCGCCATGGATGAAGGAACGCAGCTTTAATCCAGTACGGATATATAAAAAGCCAATTCCCTTCGGACCATTAAACTTATGGCCGCTGACACTGAGCATATCAATATGGTACTCGTCTACATTGATCGGCACATGGGCATAAGCCTGAACCGCATCCGTATGGAAAATGATCCCGTGCTCTTTTGCGATCTCTCCGATCTCTTTGATCGGCTGAATGGTTCCGATCTCGTTGTTAGCGAACATAATGGAGATCAGGATGGTATCCGGACGGATAGCTTTCTTTAACTCATCAAGCTTAACCGTACCATTCTCATCTACATCCAGGTAAGTGATCTCAAATCCACGCTTCTCCAGGTACTCGCAGGTATGAAGAACCGCGTGATGCTCGATTTTGCTGGTGATGATGTGTTTTCCTTTGGATTCATATGCCTCAGCAGTGGCTTTGATGGCCCAGTTATCAGACTCAGAACCGCCTGCTGTGAAATAAATTTCGTTAGTTTTAGCTCCCAGGGACTTTGCGATGGTCTCGCGTGCCTCTGCGATGGCTTTTTTCGATGGAGTTGAAAACTCATACACCGAAGAAGGATTTCCATAATATTCTGTGAAATATGGCAGCATTGCCTCTACGACCTCTGGTCTGGTTTTGGTCGTTGCCGCATTGTCAAGATAAATTGTTTTTTTCATGTTGTTGTGATCCGCCTTTCTGTAGTAATAAAGTTAAAAGCTTCATCTACCCATTTTATTATATTTGCATATTCCTATCATTGCAATAGGATTTCCTCGTATTTTTTCTTAAACAAAGTCATACTCTGTAATAATCCCCATCTGCGAGGCCCGTTCTATGAGCGATTTCTTCCGCAAGCACTCCATGATCACCGGAACTTTACTTCTGACTGCGGCTGGATTTGCCGTCCGGATCCTTGGATTTTTTTATCGGATCTTTTTATCCCGCACCATCGGGGCGGAGGGACTGGGGCTTTACAATCTGGTACATCCTCTCTACGGTATCTGCTTTGCACTCTGCGCCGGTTCCATCCAGACTGCCATTTCCCGCTGCATCGCGGCCAATCTGTCCCGCCGGAAGCTGTTTCTCCGCACCGGACTGATGATTTCGCTTTCTATCGCTGCTCTCTTAGCCATGATCCTGTATGCCGGTTCCCAGTTTCTGGCTGATCAGATTCTGCTGGAGAGCCGCTGTGGGGAATTCCTTCGTCTGATGGCACTGTCCATTCCATTTTCAGCCATCCACGCCTGCGTCAATGGCTACTATTATGGTATGCAGCGGACCAGAGTTCCGGCCGCGTCCCAGATCACAGAACAGCTAATCCGTATGGGCGTTGTCTTTCTCCTGGTCCTGTTTTTCCAGGCAGAGCAAATCCCCATTACCACGGAACTGGCCGTTCTGGGACACCTGGCCGGAGAAGCCGGTTCCTGCTTTTACGCAGCGCTCACCTTTCTGATCTTCGACCATACTGTTTCCTCACCGTGTCTGCCGCTCACCTCATCTACTGCTCTCTCCACGCTCTGCGCAGGCCGTGAACTGATGTCCATGGCTCTCCCTCTCATGGGAAACCGCCTGGTCTTAAACCTGCTCTCCAGTGCAGAGGCTATCTGGATTCCCAGCCGTCTGGTCCTCTCCGGTCTTACTTCCAGGGAGGCTTTTGAACTCTACGGTGTTCTGACAGGAATGGCACTTCCCTTTATCTTTTTTCCATCCGCCATTACCAATTCCATGGCAGTGATCCTGCTGCCGGCAGTGGCAGGGGCCCAGGCGGACGGACGGGAACATCACATCCGGGAAGCTGTCCTGACTTCCCTTCGCTACAGCCTGTACATGGGAATCCTGTGCATCGGTGTCTTTACCTGCTTTGGGGATTTCCTGGGAAATATCGTGTTCCATGAATCTTCCGCTGGATATTTCATGAAGATTCTGGCCTGGCTTTGTCCTTTTCTCTACCTGGCTACTACCACAGGAAGTATCTTAAATGGTCTTGGAAAGACCAGCGCTGTATTTTTACAAAATACCGCCGCCTTAAGCCTCCGCCTGGCCTTTGTATTTTTCGGCATTCCCCGGTTTGGCATCCACGGCTGTCTATGGGGGATGTTAGCCAGCGAACTCTTTCTGTCTGCCATGCATCTGTATACATTAAAAGGGCTGGTTTCTTTTTCTATCCAGCCATGGGATATGATTCTGAAACCAACCCTTTATTTACTGATTTCTGTGGGAATCTGCCGCTACGCCCTGCCATCTGTTTCCTGGTTTCACAGATTTCCGGCCTTTTTCACAGTCCTGATCCAGATTTTCCTGCTTCCTTCCTGCTACATCGGCTTGCTGGCCCTGTCCCATTTTTCCAGGCAAAGGACCGCCGCACTTAATTCATAGCTTCAATCGCCGCCTGCAGCTGATTATCCTCAGACAACTCCACAACGGCTTTCTTCTGCAGCTCCTCATCCATCTCAACTACCACATCCGGCTCCAGGCCCTTTCCATGAAGGTCAAATCCGTTCGGGGTATAATAATGGGCAGTTGTCAGCTTGATCGCTGTACCGTCTCCCAATGGAATCAGATTCTGGACAATACCTTTGCCAAACGTAGTGGTTCCAACCACAATTCCCGCATCATAATCCATGACTGCACCGGTAAATACCTCGGAAGCGCTGGCAGAATTGCCATTGACCAGAACTGCCAGCGGAACATCCAGCTCATGGTCATCTTCCTTTGGATAACGGCTGTCACGGCTTCCATCGTCACTTTCTCTCTGGATCTTTCCAGCCTTGCAGAAATACCGGTCTCCTTCGCCATTTTTATCTGCAGTATAGACTAACATACCGTCCAGCTTGTCCTCTGGAAGCACGTAAGCTAACATCTCTACTGCCGTATCCAGAACGCCGCCTGGGTTATTTCTCAGGTCGATCACCAGTTTTTCCATGCCCTGATCTTCCAGATCATCAATGGCATCTTCAAATTGTTTCGCGGTTACCTCATCAAACTGGGTGACATAGATGTAACCTACCTGATTTTCCAGCATCTGATACTCTACCGTTGGAACCTCGATGGAACGGCGTTCCACATGAAGCGGTGTTTCCTCTGCATTTTCTCCACGAAGAACGGTGATATCTACATAAGTACCTTCCTCACCGCGGATATTTTCTTTTACCACCAGGTCCAGATCTTTGCCTGTGACCGTTTCACCATCTACCTGGTACAGAATATCCCCCGGAAGCATACCGGCTTCAAAAGCAGGAGAATTGGCGAATACCTTGATCGCCGTGATGATTCCAGTGGTCCGGTTCTGCTGTACCATCACACCGATCCCACAATATTCACCACTTGTGCTCTCCATCAGGGACTGATACTGCTCCGCATTGTAATACACGGAATATGGATCATCCAGGCCATACATCAGGCCAGTATAAATGCCGTCTTCCACCTTCTCGGTGTCTTCATCAAACAGAAAATACTGGTCGATGATCCCCTGGATATACTTCATTTTGGATGAAATAAATTCCAGATTCAGTTCCTTATTCTCTCCGTCTGTTCCATCGCCCTGTACCTGCTCTACCTGGGCCCGGTTGTCAATAACCGCTCTTCCGATCAGGAAAATCCCAGATGAGACGCCTACGATGATCAGTCCGGCAAATGCCATGACCAAAGCGCCTACCAGCACGCCTTTCCAAAATTTATTTTTCTCTTCTCGATTGTCCATGTTACTCTCCTCTCAACGCCTCTACCGGCCTCCAAAGCCAGAGGTAATCCATCCACTGGAAGGACACGGTCGGAGCCCCATCTCCCACTGAGATAAACTTAATGTTCCCGATGCTGGCTGTATTATACGTTTTTCCTGCTTCCACAGCTGCTTTTTTGTGCCCCTCGGTTTCGTTCTACGCGTGTCCGTAAAAACCTTCCAGTTAAATAGTCTTTCATGGAAAATGAAAGAAATTTTTATACCTTCAAATGCTTGCGAATGGTAAAGAAACTTGCAAAAAATCCAATTCCAAGTCCCAGAAGCATCGCTGCTCCCGCCATATATGGAAAAATCTGGTGCAGCGGAAGGAACTGGAAGATTCCTGACAGGATCTGGAATTTCTCCGCCACAAATCCGATACACTGCTGATAAATATAGGACATGAAGCTCAGCGGAATGATCGCTCCCAACAGGCCGATCACCATACCTTCTACCACAAATGGCGCACGGATCATGTAATTAGTCGCTCCAATATAGCGCATGATCTCATTCTCACTCTTACGAAAGGCTGCCGCTACATTGATGGTGTTACTGATCAGGAACACCGATACCGCCAGCAGCACACCGATAATGACCACTGACAGGATACCAACCATTGTGTTAAAGCTGCTTAAACCAGCTGCTGCGCTGTTGGAATAGTTCACTCTCCGTATCCCATCCAGGTTCTGCAGATACAGTACAAACTCATTCTGTTTGGAAATATCCTTCAAAAAGATCTGGTAAGACGCATCACCTGCCAATGGATTATCATCTGCAAATCCATCTGCCAGCTCTTCCATCCCTTTAAAATAATCATTTTTAAAGCTTTCCCATGCTTCTTCTCCGGAAGTAAACTCCATCCTATCTACCTCTGGCCGTTCCGCGATCTTTTTTCCGATGGCTTTCATCTCATCTTCCGACATACCCTCATCAAAGAAAATAGTGACTCCAACGGTACTTTCCACATTCTTGACCACATGCTGTACATTGGTCATAATTCCAAAAAACATACAAAACAAAAAAATACATGCAGAGATCGTCGCCACTGACGCAAGAGAAAACCAGATATTTCTGCATATATTAATAATACCCTGTTTCAGGCAATACCAAAACGTACTAATTCTCATCTGACTCTCCGCCTCTTATCTCATCACTGATGACGCATCCGCGTTCCATGGTGATAACTCTCTTATGCATTCTTGCCACAATCTCCTCACTGTGGGTGACTACCACAACCGTAGTCCCCATGCGGTTGATCTCCTCCAGAAGCCGCATGATCTCATCGGCATTCTGACTGTCCAGGTTACCAGTCGGCTCATCAGCCAACAGTACCTCCGGACGGTTGATCAGCGCTCTTGCAATGGCAACACGCTGCTGTTCACCACCGGAAAGCTGCTGCGGAAACATCTTATACTTTGCGGACAGTCCAACCATCTGAAGCATGGCCGGAACCGACTCCTTGATCCGTCTGGTAGATACGCCGATGACTCTCTGGGCAAATGCCACATTCTCATAGACGGTACGGTCCCTTAACAGACGGAAATCCTGGAACACCATGCCAAGTCTTCTGCGATACTTCGGTACATAATGTCTCGGCATCTTTCCAAGATTCATGTCATTAACTACAATTTTACCGGAAGTAGGCTCTACTTCCTTCAGCAACAGTTTCATCAGCGTAGATTTACCAGAGCCGCTGCGTCCCATAATGAACACAAACTCTCCATCTCCGATGGTGATGCTGACATTCCGCAGAGCCTTATTGCCAGTCTCATAAGTTTTACATACATTTGAAATCTCTATCATTGTAACTCCCTGGTTCCTTAAAAATCAGAATTCTCCATATATTTCATATATTTTACTACCATAAGAGCAATCTTAAATGTAATCGCATCCTCAAAGACACGCAGATCCAGCCCTGTGCTCTTCTGCAGCTTATCCAGCCGGTATACCAGGGTATTTCTGTGAATATAAAGCTGTCTGGATGTCTCGGAGACATTCAGGCTGTTCTCAAAGAACTTGTTGATGGTAGTCAGAGTCTCTTCGTCAAACTCATCCGGGGACTTGCCATCGAAGATCTCCTTAATAAACATCTTACATAACGGGATCGGCAGCTGATAGATCAGACGTCCGATTCCCAGGCGATTATAGGCCACTACATTCTTATCACTGTAGAAGATCTTGCCTACATCCAGCGCCATCTTCGCTTCCTTGTAGGAACGGGATACTTCCTTGATCTCCCCAACCACCGTACCAAATGCCACATGCACCTTGGTCATGGCCTCTGTATTTAACATATCCAGGATCGTATTGGCAGTCTTCTCCAGATCTTCATAGGTCTCGCCCGGTTTTACTTCCTTCACCAGAATGATGTTCTTCTCATCCACAGCGGTGATAAAGTCCTTGGTCTTTCCTGCGAAAATGCTTCTGACCGTCTCTAATGCGTTAGTATCTTTTTCATACTTGGTCTCGATAATATAAACCACACGCTTCACACTGGTCTCAATGTGCAGTTTCTTCGCCCGGTTGTAGATATCCACCAGAAGAAGGTTATCCAGCAAAAGGTTTTTGATGAAGTTATCCTTATCAAAACGTTCCTTGTAAGCCACCAGCAGATTCTGGATCTGGAATGCAGCCAGCTTACCAACCATATACACATCATCACTGCCGCCCTTAGCCAGCAGGATATACTCTAACTGATGCTCATCAAATACTTTGAAAAACTGATATCCCTGAATCACCTGACTGTCTGCTGGAGAATCCACGAACGCAAGGATCGAATTCTCATATTCCTCTGCATCTGGAAACGTTGTTGCCAGCACTTTTCCTTCGGTGTCACAAACACAAAGATCAATTCTGGTAATTCCCTTTAAACCATCAATGGCATTCTGGAGTATCTGATTTGAAATCATAGCACACTCTCCTTTATTTTCACTTTATCGTAATCAAAATTCTTTTAAAGTTACCCTTATTTTATATTAAAGCAAAAATTAAAAAAAAGCAAGCAAGTATGACTACTTGCCTGCTTTTAATTCTTAAAAATTATGTACTTTTACCATTATCTGTCAACTAGTTGCAGATGATCAGCTCAGTCTCTTTGTCGAATACATGAACCTTAGACATATCCAGAGCAATCTTAACAACACTGCCAACTCTAGCGATTGTACGTGGATTTACTCTTGCGATGAACTGTGCATCATCGATATCGAAGTATAAGTTAACCTCAGCACCTAACAGCTCGTATACACGGATAGTAGCTTCGATCACGCTCTTTGGAGAAGCCTGTAACCAAGCCTCGTCATCATGCAGATCCTCTGGACGGATACCGATGGTAACAGTCTTTCCTACATAACCTTTTTCTTTTACAATTTTTGCTTTCTCTGCTGGAAGAGTGATAGTATGTCCGCCAAATGTTAAAGTAACATCAGCGCCGCTTTCTTTCACATCAGCATCAATCATATTCATCTGAGGAGCTCCGATGAATCCTGCAACGAACTTGTTGCATGGTTTGTCATACAGATTCTGTGGAGAATCTACCTGCTGGATCACACCGTCTTTCATAACAACGATTCTGGTACCCAGTGTCATAGCCTCGGTCTGGTCATGTGTTACATAGATGATAGTTGCCTGCAGTCTCTGATGTAATTTAGAGATCTCAACACGCATCTGGCCTCTCAGTTTTGCATCCAAGTTGGACAGAGGCTCATCCATCAGGAATACCTTAGGATTACGAACGATAGCACGTCCCATCGCAACTCGCTGTCTCTGACCACCGGACAGAGCCTTTGGTTTACGATCTAACAGATGCTCCAGATCCAGGATCTTAGCTGCTTCATGAACCAGCTTATCAATCTCAGCCTTTGGAGTTTTTCTCAGTTTCAGACCAAATGCCATGTTGTCGTATACAGACATATGTGGATACAGAGCGTAGTTCTGGAATACCATCGCGATATCTCTGTCTTTTGGCTCTACATCATTAACCAGCTTGCCATCGATATATAACTCACCAGAGGAGATATCCTCCAGACCTGCGATCATACGAAGGGTTGTGGACTTACCACATCCAGATGGTCCTACGAAAATGATAAACTCTTTATCTGCAATCTCCAGATTAAAGTCTTTTACTGCAACGAATCCGTTTGGATAAGCTTTTGTAACGTTCTTCAGTGATAAACTAGCCATAATAGAAATCCTCCTGTTATTAAGATAATCTGAAAACCTGCCAATCCCCACAATCTCGGGTTTTCATATCTGTGCTCTTTATAGTACATATCATACACGAAGGAGGATTATTTTGCCATATTGTAAATCACCAAAATAAATTTATGATTTTGTTTAATCTGTATATTGAATTTAAAAATTAATGGAAACGTCAAAGAACCCCTCTTTTTTCCCTCTTTTTTCTGTCAATATTCTATAAAGCCTTCTCCAAAGACTTCTCTTACATCACTCACAATGACGAAAGCCCCCGGATCGAATTCCCGGACAATCTCCCGGATCTTGACGATTTCCTTTGGAGCCACCACACAAAACAGGATTTTCCGCTCCTGTCCGGAGTACATGCCATTGCCGTCCAGACTGGTAACTCCACGCTCCATCCGTGTCATGATCGCATTGGCAATCTCCTGATAATGGTCAGAAATGATAAATGCCTGCTTGGAAAATTTCATTCCATCTAAGATCCCGTCAGAAATCTTCGATACACAGAAAATAGCGATCAGGGCATAAAGGGCATATTGGACGCCAAATACCGCCGCACCGGCCAATACCACCATCCCATCTAACACCTGCATGATCTGGGCAATGGAGTACTGGCGCAGCTTTCTCTGAATAAGAGCTGCCAGCATATCAGTTCCTCCAGTAGTTGCCGAAAACATAAATACCAGTCCGGTGCCGATTCCCGATATGATTCCGCCGAATAGCGCCGCCAGAAAAATGTCATCCGTCAGAATATGTGCTTCCGGAATCACATATAAAGAAACGGACAGGGCGACTGTAGCCACCGCTGTCCGTTTGATAAATCCCCATCCTTTGATCTTCCATGCTGCAAGGAAAAGCGGGATATTGAGCACAGTATTGGTGACCCACAAAGGAACACGAACCAGTTCCTTCATAATAATTGCCACGCCGGAAACGCCTCCTGTTACCAGATTCACAGGATCATACATATTTTTGATCGCAAATCCCATAATAAATGCGCCTACGATGATCATGGTATAATCCACCCATACCGATCTCTTTTTCATATTTAGTTTTCCTCCCGCCAATCCATATGCCTACATTTTAAATCCCTGACATCCGCTGCCGCCTTTTTCGCTGACCGCTCCTAACGTTTTCTTGCCAGCAGATTCACCCACACCGTATCCGGGTGGCTGGATCTGACATCATCTGTCTCCCAGACCTCCAGAATTTCAAACAGACCAGTCTTTTCCAGCATCGCTGTCAGACTTTCTGCAGTATAATCGCAAAAATATCTTTCTCCGCGGAATCCTTCTGTATCTCCTTTTTTTACCGAAATATATAAAATGCCATCACTGCACAAAGCGTCATGGATTCTCCCTAAGATCTCCGGCATCTCATTTTTCGGAATATGGATCAGAGAACCGCATGCCCAGATTCCATCAAATACATCCTCAAACTCCATGTCTTCGAAATTCATCTGGAGTACATCTAAATCTGTATGGATCTCTGCTAGCTTGCACATCTCCTCCGATGCATCAAGGGGAGTCACATCATATCCCAGATCATACATGGTCTTGGAATCACGGCCTGAGCCGCATCCCAAATCCAGGATCGTATCTCCCTCATTTAAAAGGGACAGAAATTTGTTCAGGATCTCACTCATATCCACATCCACGGTATCTTCGTATATCTTTGCCGCATACTTGTTATAATATTCTATCGAGTCCAAAATATCCTCCTACACTCTTTCAATGGTTTTATCTGTGATCTTGATTTTGCCTTCTTTTAACAGATGTCCCACAGCCCGCTTAAACGCGTTCTTGCTCATATGAAACTCTCTCTTAATGGTCTCCGGTGATGCCTTATCGTTAAATGGCAGCACACCGTCAAACTCATCAATCACCTTTAATACCAGTTCAGAATCTGCATCCATCTGCAGATATGCTTTTTCTCTTGGGCACAGATCCAGCTTGCCGTCCTCACGCAGTTTCGTGACTCTGGCTTCCACCACATCGCCCTCATGAATATCTCCAAACAGCTCTCTCTTCGGAATCAGACCGTAGTACTTATTGTCTACTGCCACAAAAGCGCCCAGATTTTCATTGATCTCATAAACAGTTCCGGTCACCTTATCATCCTTCTGATATGGGGATTCACTGCTCATATGGGAATATACCTTCATGGTTGCAGCCAGACGGCTGCTTTTATCCACATATACTGCTACCAGGCACTCTTCGCCCTGACGCACTTTATGGCTCTGCTCCTTAAATGGAAGCAGCAGATCCTTCTCCAGACCAAAATCCAGAAAAGCGCCTATTTTTCCTACTTCCTTTACCTTCAGTACGCCAACCTCGCCAACCTGGAGCTTCGGCATCTGAGTAGTCGCGATCAGACGATCCTCAGAATCCTTGTAAATAAATACCTCTATACTGTCACCAATCTTGGTTCCCGCAGGCACCTGCTTTTTTGGCAGAAGCACCGATGCCTCATCGCCCTGCTTCTCTGCCAGATAAATACCAAAGTCCTTCTCACGGACTACTACAAGAGTCTGTTTCTTTCCTAATTCAATCATTTTTTCCTCCATCTTGTCTGGTCATGCCTTCATAACCGCCGATACTTTCTAATCCCTATCTTTTCTCTGCCAGCCAGATCACCGCATGAGGCTTTCCTTCCTTATCACATAAGGAAGCTACATAGCCCTCCGTGATCCTGCTGATTCTTGGGTACATCACATCTCCCATCACTGCCGCTTTCTTATATTCTACCCGCATCTCCCCAATCTGGAAATGTTCCGGCAGAAATTCGCGGACAATCTCCACGTACTGCGCGTTATTCACATGATGGTTAGTGTCTAAGTGATGTTTCATCACCAGAACCGGCTCTTTTTCTTCATACTCCTCAGGAACCGTAATCCTCCGGGGCGCATACTCCATATCAAGCCTTTCTTCTCCTGTTCCATACCGTTCCACATCCTCCAAACGGATACGGGCCGGTCTCTCAGCCTCCAGATCATAGAAAAACCAGATGGAATTGGCTCTTACCAGATAATTACCGGCTTTATCCTGGATCGTAAAATTACGATAGGCGTAAATTCCCTTAAAATCGTAAGGCCACGTGCTAATGACGATCTCTTCTCCCAGGACCGGATATCGATCAATGATGATCTGCCAGGAAGAAAGCCACCATGCGTGTCTGGTCTTTTTCAGATATTCAATACCAAGGCCAATATCTTCTGACTGAAGGGTAGAACAATCCTGAAGATAGTTGAGTATCCCGGTTACACTTAACCTTCCCTGTTCATCGGTCTCACTGTATCTCACTCTGCTGTCAAACTGGTACATTTCTTCTGTTCCCTTTCACTCAAAATTAGCTCTAATTATATAGCATTTTCCCGGAAATGTCCACACTGAAACCAGGGAATCTGAGGGAAATGACTTCTTTTCGCTATTGCCTGCCCATCCACATTCCCCGCTCCAGCAACAGTCCGGAAATTGTGGCACTTTCAATCAGAATGATGTTTGAAATTGTGAAAACTCAGTTGTATATTTTACGTTTATAAAAAACATGTTTAACACATTGTCGCGGCAAACTGACGGTGCATCTGGAAGAACTGATGAAAGAGCTGTAAAAATTTTTCTGATTTATAAATATCTTCATTACTTCGATACAACAAATTATAAATAGAATTCCTCTGGATCTTTTCCTTGAATTTTGTGTGAATCAACTTTGACACTACTAGATTACTGACTATCTCTGTTATTCCTATTGTTTTCTACAATACACAGAGACCTTTGAATTTTAGAATTTTTATCTTTTGTACTATAAAAACTTATCCCACCCACTACATCTGGTCAACAAAATCTTCCAGGCTTTTCGCCTTTACTACAAGCTGCGCCCACACAGCGATCTTATCCATGTCCGTCTCCTGATCGATCCGCCTAACAACCTCATCCGGCAATGTTCCGAAACGGCTTAACATACCTTTCAGCATAGCGACCATAGGCTCTCGCATATCCTGACGACCTTCTTCCTTGGCATCATCAATTATATCCTGCCACATCATATACTGTCTCTCCTTTCCCCGATTCTCCTTAATCTGCCGGATTGAATCCTGAAGCCTGGTCACATACATATCCCCAAACTCTTCCAAATTTCCATCCTGTCCCATTCTTACAAACTCCAAAAAAGATACCAATTCTTCAGAAACCTCATCCGGATTCTTCCCCCTGGTACTTAAGAAAATAGTCTCTGCTCCATCTCCCAGTTTTCTTCCCGTTTCTCTACATACATTCTGGAAACGATACCGATACTTTCCGTCTGAAAATGGATCAAAATTGCAGATAAAAATCACATATGTATTTGGCATTTTGTCATACCGCTCTCCGCTTGCCAAAAGTTCCATGTCCATCTGGCTATGATAATATCTGCTTCTCTTCGGAAGCGCATCTCTTTTCAGCAACTGCATTTCCACATCATAATGCGTATTCTTCTCATCCTTCGCATACACATCCAAACGCACGCCTTTACATTCCGGATGGTAGATCATGCTCTTCTCCTTGATCACCTCCACCCGGCTGATCGGCATCTCCAACACACGTTCCAGCAACTGGCGGCAGTTATCATTTTCCATCATTACTGCACCAAACATGTAATTATCACCAATGGTTAAATCCTGAAACCTTCTGATTTGTCTCATATAACTCCTCCATGATACAGAGGAATTCTATAACTTTATAGTAACACACTTATTCTGAAAATGCCAGGTCTGTTTTCTTAATGATTCAATCAATCCAATTGATGCTATTTGGGCTTAAAGAAAGAAGAGCATCCAATGAATTTTTCTCCATTAGATTCTCTTCTTTCATTTTTATGCGTTATTCCCTTGATTACTATAGCCACCAGGCGTTGGCCAGTGATAACCTCTTTGATTGTAAAGGCCATAATCTGCTTTGGAGTGATATTCTCCCGGAGCAAATCCGGTTAACTCCCCATCCGTGATCCATGCAAGGTCATTTCCATAAAGATTTTTAATCAGCATCTGCTCCATCGTTTTCCGTGTTTCCTGATATGCCAGATCTGCTGCACAGTTATGTGTCTCTTTCGGATCTTTCTCCAGATCAAACAACTGCCGGATATTACCACATGGATAATAGATCAGCTTATACTGCTTCCACCGGATCATTCTGGCTGCTTTTTCATTCTCGTTGACCTCACCGTAAATATACGGATGCTCTTTCTCAGAAACCAGTGAGATTCCTTCTACAGTTTTGGGGATTGGAAGGCCGCACAGATCCAGGAGGGTCGGCATAAGATCTGCCATCTGTCCTAATTTTTTCTCTACTGTTCCACGTTTTGCGACAACCGGTTTACCGGAAATAATCAGCGGAATACAGGTTGCTTCCTCATAAAAAGCCCGTTTTGCAACCATCTCATGATTGAACAGCATATCTCCATGGTCACTTGTAAATACAATGATTGTATCGTCTAACAGATTGCTTTCTCTCAATGTTCCAATCAAAAGGCGAATCTCATAGTCGATATGGGTACACTGGGCGAAAAATGCTCTTCTGGCACGTTTTTTCTCTTTTTCTGTATAAATCCGCTCCGCTTCACACATGGCTTTGAAAATATAGCTGTCATCCAGCCAGTCCTGTCCCGATGGTTCTTCGATCTCATCCTCATTATACATATCCCAGAAGGTAGAAAGCGGTACCAGCGGCGGATGCGGGAACTGATAAGAACAGTAGAAGAAAAATGGTCTGGTCGGATCTTTTCTCTTGATCTGCGCCATCATCTGTTTGGTTACCCAGTTGGTGGGATGCGCCTGTTCATCCAGATGCCAGGTTCTTGTATAATAGGTGTTATTGCCCATTCCATGCAGGAATTCCTGTCCCAGATACCCATGTTCTCCCAGCCAGATCTGATAATCATCCACGGCTCCCATTTCGTATCTTCCTTCTTCGGTTAAAATCACATCCTCAAACCCGATCCGGTTTCTCTGTGGATACACATGAAGTTTCCCTACTGCCATGGTCTGATAACCATTTTCCCGAAATGTTTCCGCCAGAGTTGGAACATCTGGCATTGGCATTCTGTCCGCATACGCCCTGTCTCCATGGGTTTTAGGCGTCAGTCCTGTCATCATAGAACGTCTTGCCGGAATACACACGGGGCATTCACTATAAAAATTCTCATAGCGGATACCATTATTTGCCAGATAATCCAGTGTCGGCGTCATAATATCTTTTCGTCCTGCGCACCCAAGTAAAGAGCCTGACCAGTGATCCGTACAGATCATCAATACATTCTTTCTGTCACTCATAAAGACCTCCATATCTTTACAATAATCCCAATAATCCCGGAAGTGTCAGCGTAATTGCCGGAATATAAGTAATCATCAGCAATACCAGAAGCATCATCAAAAGGAACGGCACGGTATGTTTAAACAACCGTTCAATCGGCACTCCTGAAATGCCGCTTCCAATAAAGAGAACGCCGCCTACCGGAGGTGTCAGAAGGCCGATACCACAGTTTAAGATCAGTACCGCCCCAAACTGGATCGGACTGAAACCGATGCTTAATAATACTGGCATTAAAATTGGAGTAACGATCACGATGATGGACGCCATTCCCAGAATTGTGCCAAGCACCAGGATGATCAGATTGATCAGTAATAATAACAGGAATTTACTGTCAGTTAGTCCAAGCATCGCATTAACAACCATTTCCGGAATTTTCAGATAAGTGATGCAAAATCCAAAAGGACCGGACGCAGAAATCAATACCAGTACGGTTGCTAAGGTTTTCAGACTACTTTTTACTACCTGTATCAATTCCTTAAAATTCATTTCCCGGTAAACACACATAGAAACAATCAGTGCATAAACACAGGCAATGGCAGCGCTCTCAGTCGCTGTAAAAATTCCAAATACCACACCAACCACTACAATCAGAACGGTTCCTAAACCCCAGATAGATTTCTTTAATGCAGTCCAGAGTCCGAACAAGGAAAATGGAGTTCCCTTTGGATAATTCCGCTTTACTGACAGATAGTAGCTGAAGATCATCAATACAACACCAAGAAGTACTCCAGGCACAATACCTGCCATAAACAACGCGCTGACGGAAATTCCGCCTGCCGCCATGGCATAAATGATCATGTTATGGCTTGGTGGAATCAGCATTCCCTGTACACTGCTGCTCATGGTAACTGCTGTTGAAAATTCCTTATCATATCCCTGTTTATGCATCATTGGAATCAAAATTGCACCTAAAGATGCCGTATCCGCCGTTGCTGAACCAGAAATTCCTCCAAAGAAAATGGATGCCAGAATATTTACCATAGCAAGTCCGCCTCTCATCCATCCGATCAGAGCATCTGCCAGAAGAATCAGTCTGTCCGAAATTCCTCCATGAGCCATAATATCTCCAGATAGAATGAAAAATGGAATTGCCAAAAATGTAAAACCATCAATTCCATCTACCATAGTATTCACCACCTGTGTAGGAGAAAGCCCCAGGTAAAGGATCGTAACTGCCGCAGAAGCCATCATGGAATAGGAAATATGGAATCCCAAAAAGATCAGCGCAAAAAAAGTAATCATTAAAATTAAAATTGCTGTCACATTCATGGCCTAAAATCCCCCTTTCCAGACACGGTACAGAGACATCGCCAGACCATAAATGCCCCCAACTACCACAGAAAGATACGTAATTCCCATAGGCCATCCAGTTGCTGACATTTTCGCTTTTTTTGTCAGCTCCAGAAGCTGGGTTCCATAGATGATCCACATGACATTGACTGCCGCCAACAATACATAGGCACAGCAGTGAAGTCCGGAAGCCAGTTTTTTCGGCACAATATATTCGATCACGGTCATTCTCACATGAAGCCCTTCTTTGATTCCGTAACCAGAACCAAGAAAGCAAAGCCATACCATACACAGAATCGCCAGTTCCTGGGTCCATCTTGGGTTTTTGATAAATGGGATATATCTTCCAATTACGCCATAGGAAACTGCAAAAACCATCACAGCAAAAATAATGACACAGATGATTATCATGATCCCGGACAAGCCATCTGCAAGCTTATCCGGTAATCTTTTTTCTTCTTGATTTTTCATAGACGCACGCTCCATTTAATAGGATGTGTTTTTAACCTCAGAAATGATATCTGCATATTTTTCACCGTATTTATCATATACGCTGCTGCAGGCATCCTGCCATTCAGACACATCTACCTGTACGATTTCTGTACCAGCATCTTCAATTGTCTTTAAATACTCAGCATCTTTAGAATCTGATAACTCCTCAAAATACGGAACGGACTCCTGGAAGCTCTCTTCGATCAGATCACGGTCTTCCTGGCTTAACTGATTCCATGTAGCTTCAGAGAACAGGATCAGGTTTGGACTGATCTCATGCTGATCCATGACATAATATTTTGCAACCTCCTGGAATGCATTATTTACAAATCCGGAAAGCGGCTGCTCTGCACCATCTACCACACCGGACTGCAGGGCACTGTATAACTCAGAAAATGCAACAGACTGGGCATATGCTCCCATGGCCTCTACTGCATCATAGTAAACAGAACCTTCCTGACAACGGATCTGCATATTTTTCATATCAGATGGATGCTCTACTTTCTTCTTGGTAAAGAAATAATTTCTGGCAGATTCCTGATATGCTCCAACACAAACTACGGAAGTTCCAGAGGACTGTACTTTGTCTAATAACGCTTTTCCGGCATCACTCTTCTCAAAAGCTCTTGCATGTGCAACAGAATCAAATAAATATGGAAGAGTAAATACCCCCAGTTCTTCGCATCCATAATCTGCGATCACACCACTCATCAGCATTCCACCATCAATGGTTCCTGACTGAAGTCCCTGCACCGTTGTCGCTTTATCTCCCAGAGCACCACCGTAATATAACTCCAGTTTCATACGGCCATCACTCTTCTCTTCCAAAATTTCTCCGAACTTTGCAACGCCCTGGCACAGAGGATGGTTTTCTCCGTTCTGCAGAGCAAATTTAAACACATAGTTTTCTCCAGATGCCGCTGTCTCTGCTGCGGAGGTCTCTTTTGACTCTTCTTTTGCTGCCTCTGTTGTTGCAGCTGCTGCCGCCTGGGTTGTCTCTGTGGTTCCACCTGCACCACTATTTCCACCACATGCCGTTAATGCTGCTGTCATACTTCCTGCCAATAACAATGCCATTACTTTTTTCATAGTAAATCCCCTTTTCTCCATTGAATTTTATCCATCTTTAGGTGCGCACCCTTTTTGATGATCTGATTGTATCATGGCTCTTGGCTTTCTAATATTAACAAAATCGACCCATCCTATAAGAAAATCGACTTTTTATTCTGCATGATGATACTCCCGGTATCTGGATGGCGTAATCCCCATTTCCTGCTTAAAAATCTTCGCAAAATAGGCCGGATCTGCAAAACCAGTCTGCATTGCTACCTCACTGGCCCCCATACCACATAAAAGAAGTTCTTTTGCCTTTTCTATCCTTATATTTTTTAAATATCCCATGACTGTGATTCCACATTCTTCGCGAAACACCCGGCCAAGATAGGATTTATCCAGATTTACCTTTTCTGCCACATCCTGTAATGAAACATTATCCATAAAATGGGTCTCCAAATACTTTTTCACCTGCAGCACACTTCCTGTTTTTCCATAAAAAGAAGGTTCTTCCCGTTTATTATCTATTCCCAGACCTCTTTTTACTGCCTCCACAAACGTTTCTACCGAATATGGCTTCACCAGATAATCCAATGCATGTTCCCTCATGGAGCCTCTCAGATGCTCATAATCAGAATACGCGGAAACCATGATCACTGGACAGTCTTCTAATTGTTCTCTTATTTTTTTCATTGCACTGATTCCATCTAACAGTGGCAGATTAATATCCATAAGGATCAGATCCGGTCTTTCCTGAACTGCCATTTTTACTGCCTGTTCTCCATTATCCGCCGTCAGTACAATAGAAACCTGCTCAAACTCTGTTTTCATCAGATGTATCAGGGCTTTCCGCTCCAAAATTTCATCTTCAACAATGAGAACCTTCATCTGTCTCCCCTTTCTGTGGAAGCTTTAAGCTGACACACGTATATTCTCCGACTACACTCTCAACCTGAAGCCAAGACTCTTCTTTTCCATAAAGCAGTTCCAGCCGCTTTCTGATATTTTCAAGACCGATTCCACCCGGCTTTTTCTGTTCTGTATCAAATCCGATGCCATCGTCCATCACACTGATCAGGATACTGTTATCTTCCTGAGTTATGGTGATATGGATATTTAATTTCTCTTTATTTCCAAATCCATGCTTAAAGCAGTTCTCCACGATCGGCTGAATCGACATGGTAGGAATTTCAATCTCTTCCCCCTCAAAATCATTCTGGATCTCACTCCGTACCGCCTCGCCAAACCTACATTTCTGCAGGAACAGATATTGCAACACCACATCCAGTTCATCATCCAGGTTGGTCATGAGTTCCTGATGATATAGCGAATATCTCAAGATCTTTCCTGTCGCCTCCACCATCTGCATAACCATCTTAGAATCCCCCACAAGAGCCGTCACGCCAATCGTATTCAACGAGTTAAATAAAAAATGTGGATTTACCTGGGCTCTCAATGCCGCCATCTGGGCAGCAACAACCATGCTTCTCTGTTGCTCATTTACCAGTTTTTCCTCTGCCAGTTGTTTTTCCAACATCGCCTGATTCTGGATTTCCTCAATGGACTGCTTTATTTTCTCTTTCATCCGGTTTGCCGTCTGCGTGATCAGTGTAAGTTCCCGATATGCCGTTTCTTTCAAATCCGGTGTTTCCCATTCGCTGGATGCCAGATGATTAAAATACTCCGTCATATGATTTAACGCCAGTCTCGTCACAGCCGAAAATCTGGTCAATGCCACAGCGGTAAGCGCCACACTCAAGCCGAATGCCAACGCCACAATCAGCATCCCTCTGGCCATCTTCTCTGCCCCAGCCTCATATTCCGCCTTAGCATAAGCCATATCTCCTCTGGCCATTGCCAGAGCTTCCTCCTGGTGTCCATCCAGACCACTTAATACATAAAGGTATGTGTGATACCGTTCTTTCAGTTCTGTCATTGCAGAATCAATCTGTTCCATCTGATAAATGTTAAAATTATTCAATCTCCGGATATAATTCTGTGTCTGGGAAGAATCCTTCGACATTTCCCTAAATTCTGCCAAATCATTCTCCAACTGCTTCACCTGTTCTTTATAAACGGAATAAGATTCCTCTCCCCACTCATGACCAAACTCCCGAAAATCCTGCTCAATCACATAGAGATCTTCCAAAATCCGGTCACTTACCTCCAGCCGGTCCATAAAACGCACCTGCAAATGATTCTGTACCGCAATTCCAAATGCCATAACCGTAATAACTGCTGCTGCCATAGAAAATAATAAAACCTGCATCATCGTAATCACTGAAGTCATGCTTCTCTCTTTTCCCATTCCATATCCCTCTTTTCCGAATATGTAAAAAACCGCAGAACCTTGAATTCACAAAGTCCTGCGGCCTTTTCCAGCTGGGCTACAAGGATTCGAACCTTGAAAATGACGGAGTCAGAGTCCGTTGCCTTACCATTTGGCGATAGCCCAATATCTTACAATATGAAATTGTAAAAGCTGGGCTACAAGGATTCGAACCTTGAAAATGACGGAGTCAGAGTCCGTTGCCTTACCATTTGGCGATAGCCCAATAAGTTTTGCTTGCGGTGTGTTTACCGAAGCAACGAATTGAATTATACACGATAATAGAAAATTCGTCAATACCTTTTTTTACTTAATTTTAAAATTTTACTCATCTTTCCTCCCCAGGGAAAAACAGCCTCACGCATTTCACTCCTGAAGCAAACCAGGAGCAGGTTCAAAAAAGCCGAACCTGCTCCGTATCTTCATGGCTTTAATATCTTCCAACCGGTGGTTTCACATCATCCGGCAGCGGACAGTGATACACGCCTCCTGTCTTCGCCACAAACTCCGCCTTGGCAGCCTCCATCACCTCTGGCGATTCCATAGTCCTGATGGTACTTAACGCCAACGCTTTTGCCGCCGTCAGAAGTCCCTTATGTCCCAGCACGCTTCCCGCCTGGGCTGTCATCTGCCAGGTATGTCCCACATTGCCGATACAACAGGTAGACACATTCAGATTCAGCGTTGGAGCTGCATATCCTACATCACCCACATCTGTAGATCCGGACTCGTACTCATGCACACCTGCCACATATGGATGTACCTGATCATCCAACGGCCGCTCCAGAATCTTTGCCAGCTGGTCACCACCGTAAGTCTGCACAATATCCTCTTTAATAGTCTCCAAAGTCACCGGATCGTAAGAATTCAAAAACTTCTTCGCCAGTTCATAATCAGAAGTCTCCCATTTCGGAGCCCCAACCTCCATCATACACTCCGCAGCGATCTTACCCAGCGTATCATTTGGTACATAATCAGAGAATGCCATGGTGATCTCATATTTCATAGTGGTTCCAGTCATGAGAGCTGCACCTCTTGCCACATCAACCACTCGTTCAAACAATTCCTTCATCTGGGAAACCTTCGGCGCACGAACCTCATATTTTACCAGCGAGTGATCCTGCACTACATTCGGAGACGTTCCGCCTGCATCCACATAAGCATAGTGGATCCTTGCCTTATCGATCATATGCTCTCTCAGATAATTCACACCCACGCTCATCAATTCCGCTGCATCCAAAGCACTTCTTCCTAAATGCGGACAAGCTCCCGCATGAGCCGATCTTCCGAAAAATTCAAAATTTGCACCCATAATAGCAACGCTGCAGGTTGGCTGTACCTCATTGCGGTCTGCCGGATGCCATGTGTATACAAAATCCACGCCGTCAAATAATCCGGCTCTGGCCATAAACTGTTTCGCTCCTGCCCCTTCCTCTGCCGCACAACCATAATAAATGATGGTTCCGTCCTTCTGGTTCTGCACCAGATACTCCTTTACCGCCAATGCTGCCGCCAGTGCGCCGGTTCCCAGACAGCAATGACCACATCCATGACCGGAACCGCCATTCTGAACAGGATCTTTCACCGTACATCCCGCTTTCTGGCTAAGAGTTGCCAAAGCATCAAACTCACCTAAAATTCCCATCACTGGTTTCCCGGTTCCAACCACGTAACGGGCCACAAAGGCTGTCGGGATCTCCGCCACGCCTGTTTCCACCGTAAATCCCTCTGACTCCAGGATGGAGCACAGCAACGCCGAAGACCTGGTCTCCTCATATGGAAGTTCTGCGTAACTCCAGATTTTATCATTGGCATCTAAAATCACTGCCTCTTTCTCTTTGATGATCTGTTCAATAAATTCCAGTTGTGTCATACTCCACCTGTCCTTTCTGAAAGGTTTCGATTCTCGTAACGCTTCTCTTAATTAAAGCACTTTGCTTAAAAATTCTATCGTTCTCGGACTCTTCGGATGCTCAAAGATCTCCTCCGGCGTCCCCTCTTCCTGGATACAGCCGTCATCCATAAATAACACCCGGTCGCTGACCTCCTTGGCAAACCCCATCTCGTGAGTCACAATCACGATGGTCATTCCAGAATCTGCCAGATCTTTAATGACATCCAGAACGTCCTTTACCATCTCCGGGTCCAGGGCGCTGGTCGGCTCATCAAACAGGATTACATCCGGCTTCATGGCCATGGCGCGGACGATCGCAAGACGCTGCTTCTGTCCTCCGGATAATTTTCTCGGATATTCGTCCTTCTTCTCCAGAAGCCCTACTTTCTTTAACAGTTCCTCCGCTTCCTCCTGCGCCTGCTCTTTCGGCACTTTCTTCTCCAGAACCGGGGCCAGGGTGATATTTTCCAGCACCGTCATGTTTGGAAACACATTAAAATGCTGGAACACCATGCCCATTTTCTGGCGATGTTTATCAATATCGATCTTCTTATCGGTGATCTCTACCCCTTCAAATGTGATTTTGCCGCTGTCCGGCACTTCCAGAAGGTTCAGACACCGCAAAAAAGTGCTTTTTCCACTTCCACTGGGGCCAATGATGGACACCACTTCCCCCATATTCACATGCTGGTTGATGTTGCGGAGCACCTTCAATTCTCCAAAACCTTTGCATAAATTTTCTACTTTGATGATCTCACGATCCTGTACCTGCTTAGTCACTGGCCTGCAGCCTCCTCTCGACAACCTTTAAGATCTTGGTCAGAATAAAATTCAGGATAAAATAAATGATACCTACGATCGTCAAGGACGGAATCGCCAGGAATGTAGTAGACTGCACTGTCTTGTAGGAGGTCATCAGCTCTCCAACAAAGAATACGGAAGCCAGAGAAGTCTCTTTTACCATCACGACAAACTCATTACCTAAAGCCGGAAGAATATTCTTCACTGCCTGTGGAAGGATCACATAGCGCATAGCATTTTTATTGGAAAGACCAAGGCTCTTTGCCGCCTCCATCTGCCCTTTATCCACTGCCTGGATACCTGCACGGATCACCTCTGCCACGTAAGAACTGCTGTTGATCACCAGTGCCACGATAATACATGCCGTATCAGACACCTTAAACGGCAGTACCTTCGGAAGCAGCAGCCAGAAGAAATATAACTGGAGCAGGATCGGAGTGCCCCTGAGAACTTCTATGTACGCTCCTGTCAGTGCCTGAAAGACTTTGCATCTGGAAAGTCTTAGCAGAGCCACCAGAGTTCCTAAAATAGTTCCGAACAGTACGGTGACAAATGCCAGCCATAAAGTTCCCCACAAACCATTTAAGAACACGTAATCATATTTTGCCCAAATCTTAACGATACTCTCAATCATCCTGCTCCATTACCTTTCTGTCGGTTTTTCGTCTAATGCTTCTTTTCTTTACTCAATACCAAGAGATTTTGCGTACTCTTCGTACTCGTCATACCATGCTTTGTACTGTCCGGACTCTACCAGTTCATCAACGATCTCATTAATCTTATCGGTCAGTTCTTTTTCTCCTTTTGGAATGCCGATTCTGGTTCCATCTGTTTCTTTATCCACTGCAAACCGGAAATTATTGGCAACTGCTACACCAGGATTGGCCTCTGCGTACAATCTTGCAGTTCCCATAGCGGTTGCCGCCACATCTGCTTTTCCTTCCTGGACCATCAGGAAACCATCGGTAGTAGCCGATACTCGTTTCAGTTCCTTATATGCCGGAACCTGTTTCGTCACCATCGCCTCCTGCAGCGATCCGCTCTGGATCACGATCACCGCATCTGCCAGAGACGCTGCATCCGGATATTTATCCACATCCTCTTCTCTTACCAGGAGTCCATAGCCATCCTCTTCATCATCAAAATAATAGCCATTGGATAAATTCATAGCTTCTGCCCGCTCTGGTGTATATGCCAATGCAGAAATAGCTAAATCATATTTTCCTTCTGTCACACTGCTTAATACTGCCGCAAACTCCAGTGGAACGATCTTCAACTCCACACCAAGTTTATCTGCGATGTATTTCGCCATCTCAATATCACTTCCTACATACTGCTCATCACCACTCTTGGAAGAATCAATAAATTCATTTGGTGCGAAATAAGGTTCGGTAGCAACTTCAATGTAACCTCTCTGCTGAATCTCTTCCAACCGGTTAGCTGCCTTTGTCTGTGTGTTACTGCCGCAGCCGCTTAAAAAAGCTGCCGCCATGGTAAATGCTAATGCTCCAGCTACGAATGTCTTTTTCATAATCGTTACCTCCTCAAACCTAAGTATTAGTTTATCATGGTAGCATGATAAAGTGATAATTGAATAAAATAATTAAACACTGAAAATCACGATTTGTCAACTACTTTTTTCAATTCTTTCCCATAATTTTTTCATAGCCCGGTGATAAACCGATAAAACCGTGGAGATTGGCATCTGAAACATCTCCGCGATCTCCCGGTGTTTCATGCCGGATACCTTGTGGAGCAGAACGATCTGCCGTTCCTTCTCATTTAACTGCATCAGGGCATCTAATAATGTCTGTCTCTCCGGAGCCAGTTCAAGCTCCTGGCACAGTTCCCCCGGCTCTTCCTTTCCTTCCTGCTCCTGGAGCTCCTCAAAACTTTCCTCCGAAAGCCTCTGACGCTTTCTTAAACTCATGTAACAGTAATTTCTTGCAATGGTAAATACCCAGGCCATTGGCTTTCCATCGGATTCATAGGACGCTGCCTCTTTCCATATCTTCAGATATGTTTCCTGGACCACCTCCTCCGCATCCTGGGCCTGCTGCAGCATGCGGTAGGCATACCCATAAACCTGTCCCCTGGTTTTTTCGTAAAATTCACCAAATGCCTGTGTGTTTCCTTTTTTTACCAATAATAAAAGCCGGTCGTATTCTGACCGGCTTTCCGTCACATCCTGCCCGGATGCTGTTTCTTCTATGTTCTGTTTTTCTTCCAAACACGCCTCTTCTTCCCGGCGCTTACTCTCATGAATTTCCTGATTTGTTTTCTTCCCTTTCACGGGATCACTTCCATTCTATTCAGCATTTTTTTCTGCATTCTTTTCCGAAGCTTCCACACAAAAACTATTCTCCACAGTGATCACGCAGCTGCAATCTGGATTCTTCTTCGCTATTTCATCGGAAATCTTCTTCTTTATTGTCCCCCGCATGGCATCATTATACTCTCGCGGTACCACCAGATCAAAAATCACATTTCGATGCTTCTGACCATTCACCACCCGAAAATCATGAAACGTCAGCCTGGAGTCCAGACCAGCTAAGATCTCTTGAACCATCATTTTCAAATGGATGGTTTTTTCATCCCGGATCTCCACCGGATCCATATGGATCACCAGGAAAATCCCCAGCTGTTTCGCACAGTCCCGCTCGATCTTGTCGATAATTTCATGACTGTTTTCAATTGGCTCATCATTCGGTACCTCCGCATGAATGGAAGCCATACTGCGGCTTGGTCCATAATTGTGGACGATCAGATCATGAGTCCCGATGATTCCATCATACTTTTCCACAAATTCCGTAATCTCATGGTAAATCGACGGATCGATCGGCTCTCCGATCAATGGTGTCAGAGTATCTTTTGCAATATTCACTCCGGCGATCATAACCACCACCGACACTGCCAGACCAAAAAATCCATCCAGATTCCAGCCTGTCACACCAAAGATGATCACGGAAAGAATGGTTGCCGAGGTGGTCATCACATCACCCAAAGCATCTGCTGCGGTTGCCATCATCACCGTAGACTGAATCCTTTTTCCTAAAGAACGGTTAAACAATGCTAACCACAGTTTTACACCGATGGACAGCACCAGGATCAGCACTGATACCAGGCTGAAGGTCATGGACTCTGGATTGCGGATCTTGTCAATAGAAGTCTTAAATAAAGAAAAACCGACCTGTATGACGATAAACGCTACAATAAAAGCAGATATATACTCGATCCTTCCATGTCCAAATGGATGGTCCTCATCTGCCGGCTTTTCTGCCATTTTCACTCCAACAAAACCGATGATGGAAGAAGCCGCATCAGATAAGTTATTAAATGCGTCTGCCATAACGGAAATACTGTTGATCACCAGTCCCACTGCCAGTTTCGCCGCAAACAGGATCAGATTGCACCCGATCCCCACAAAGCTTGCAAGTATCCCATAAGCGGTCCGGACCTCCACATCCGAAACCTTTTCATAGTTTTTTACGAAATGTTTTACCAGAAATTCTGTCATTTTCATTGATTCCCCTATTCTCTGTCCCACAGTTCTTTCCAGCCATTTTCTTCCACCTGGTCAGAAAACACCCAAAACCAACCGTCAGGCAGGTACCAAACAACACACCGGACATATCCAGCCAGACATCACTGATCTGTCCCGAACGTCCTTCTGTAAACAACTGGATCGTCTCATCTACAAACGGAATCAGCATAGCCAGCCACAAAAAGGTAACTCCGCGCAATTTACCACGCAGTTCATAAGTCCCAAGACAATTCCACAGAAGCACCCCATAAAGGCTGTACTCCAGAAAATGGGCTGTTTTCCGAATCAAATGCTCGCTCAGCCATCCGCTTTCAACTCCCAGACCAGCCAGACACTCCTTCGCAAGCGCCAGCACCCGGCCACTCTGCCTGGAGGATTCCACCGCTACAGTAGCAGAATTGTGGAAAATAAACAGCACATACAACACCGTCACCGCTGTCCATAACCATTTTCTGCGGTTCATTTCCCTTTGCTTTGTCATTCGATTTCTCACTTTAAGATTCCGCTTTCATCAATCGCCTGGATCGCAGCATGAAGAGCCTCATCATCCTGCACCAGTGCCATCCGTACATGTCCTTCTCCAGATGGCCCAAATGCGCTTCCCGGCGTTACCAGAACTCCCGTTCTTTCTACCAGCTCCATGGCGAACTTTTCAGAATTTGTGAATTTTTCTGGAATCTTTGCCCAGACAAACATGGTCGCTTCCGGCTTTTTTATGGTCCAGCCGATCCCGTTTAATCCATCACACAGTACATCGCGGCGGTGCTCATAAGCTGCTCTTGTCTCTGCCACACAGGACTGGTCTCCGGTAATCGCCTCGATAGCTGCCTTCTGAATTGGAAGGAACATTCCATAATCCATATTGGATTTCAAAGTTTTCAGCTTCTCTACCACCTCATGATTGCCAACACAGAAACCGATTCTTGCTCCTGCAAGACCGTAAGTTTTAGAGAGAGAATTAAACTCCACGCCTACCTCTCTTGCTCCTGGGAACTGCAGAAAGCTGCCGCAGCTCTTTCCGTCAAATACCAGTTCACTGTATGCATTATCATGAAGCACAATCATATCATATTTTTTCGCAAATGCTACCAGTTCCTCATAGAAACTGGCCGGTGCCATCACCGCCGTCGGGTTATTGGGATAGGAAACCACCATAAATTTCGCCCGTCTTGCAATCTCTTCCGGGATCTCCTTTAACTGGATCAGATAGCCATTTTCCTTTTTCTGCGGCATATAATAAAGCTCCGCACCAGCTAACACTGGCCCATCCGCAAATACCGGATAGCATGGGTCCGGAACCAGCACCAGATCTCCATCATCCACAATAGTCATGGCAATATGGGATAATCCCTCCTGAGAACCCAGTAAAGAACAAACTTCCGTCTCCGGATCCAGTGTCACACCATATCGTCTCTGATACCAGTCAGAAACCGCCTCCAAAAGCGCTTTCTGATCACTGATGGCATAAATATAATTCTCCGGTTTCATGGCCTCTTCGCTTAAGATTTTACGAATCCGCTCTACTGGAGGAATGTTCGGCGCACCGATGCTTAAATCGATTACCTGCTCTCCTGCCTCCAGTTTTCTTTTCTTGATCTCAGCTAACTTTGAAAATACTCCTTCTCCAAAACGATCCATCCTCTTTGCGAATTTCATTTGTCATTCCTTCTTTATTTATGTTTAGTTATATCAATTCTCAACATTACGCCTGCCGTTCTGGCTTATTTACCACATAAATTCCCAGGCTGACCAGCACCAGGGCTGCCAGAGCATAAATAGATAGTGCCTGTGCGCTTTCGCCTAGAATCAGTGCAGAAAGCAGAACTCCAAATACCGGGTTCATAAATCCGAACACCGATACCCGGCTGACTGGATTATATTTTAACAGTACGCCCCATAACGTATAGGCTACAGCAGAGATCATCGCCATATAAAGAAGAAGCGCTACCGCCGGAGCTGCAATACTCATAGTAAATGCACCATCCCGCACCAGACCCCCTGCGATACTTCCACCTCCCATGACTCCGATCAGAATCAGGATTACACCACCTGCCATAAACTGGTATCCGCTCATGGTCACTACATTATATTTTTTCGAATACTTCTTAATTAATGCACTGGAAATGGCATAAAACAGCTGAGCCATAAATACAAATCCCTCTCCCATAAATGAGAAACGGAACATATCGTCTCCACCAGCCCCCTGCAGATTCATCACGACGATTCCTGCAAATCCTAAAATACAGCCAATCACCTTTTTCTTAGTCAAGGTCTCGTAATGAAAGACCAGACTTGCCATCAAAATCGCAATAAACACATTCATTCCGGTGATGATCGCTCCATGGACACCTGATGCATGAGCCAAGCCTACATAGAAGAAATAATACTGTCCCACCGTCTGTGCCAGGGAAAGCTTGATCACCGACCAGCCAGAACCTTTCTCTGGCCAGATCCAGCTTCCAGTCTGCACACTGTTAAATAAAATCACCAAAAAACCAGCCAGCAGAAATCTTACACCGGCAAATAATAAAATTGACATGGTATCTTTTGAATCGATCTGAAACAACTGATACCCTGTCTTGATGGCCGGTGTCGCACTTCCCCATAAAAAGCAGCACAATCCCGCCAACACTAATACCACATACAGATTTGTCAGGTCAATTTTCCCTGCCTTTTTCTCTCCCATCTCTTCTTTCCCCTCCTTTTCTCCATGAAAGCCTTTTGACACTCCCCATAGCTAAAGCTAAGACTTTTACGACATATTTTAATACACAAAAACAGGCAGATTACCCGCCTGTTTCCATTTTTACAAATGCTTCGTTCAGCATAGCACATCCCTATACCGTAAGTCAATCCAAACCATGAAGACTTTCTATCAATACGTTCTTATCCCTGCTCTCCATTCTCCTGTTGCAGGCAGTTGCAGAACGTCCAGTGGACGTTCGCTTTGCAACGACCGAAGCGGAGCGTAGACCTCGAATGTTCGAGTCCGGCAGGGCTCGAACAATAAGAAAAAGGATATCCGTTTCTGGATATCCTTTTTCTTATTGTTGAGAGCGCGAGACGGGACTCGAACCCGCGACCCCAACCTTGGCAAGGTTGTACTCCACCAACTGAGCCACTCGCGCATTATCTTTCCACATACCTTCAAAACCACACACTGAAAATCTATTCATCCGTTTTAACAACTTACAACCGCGGCGACACTCATAGACCTTCGGTCTATTTCGTGACATTGGCTTCGCCAATGTCTGAAGCCTGGAAATGATCAGTCTCCGGATGCAAGCATCCTACGCCTGCTCTTTTCCATTCTTCCGCCGCTCCCTAATTCCTTTTGGTCAAGCCCTCGACCTATTAGTGACAGTCAGCTCCACGCGTTACCGCG
>ERZ809074.392-NODE-392-length-70474-cov-15.673909_pt1 | contig 70474 bp, 51 predicted proteins | sample MGYA00520795_ERZ809074 | MGnify/ENA primary metagenome ERZ809074 (study PRJEB31570, sample SAMEA3212989) | Homo sapiens | biome: human-gut; feature: human gut; material: fecal | place: Sweden | collected 2011 ...
AGGCCTTGATTTTCCGTTTCCGTTGCACCAAGTTGTAGGCCTTTTTCGCCGGCTTACAGCTTCGGAGTTGGTGCACGGAACCCCGTAAGGCCTTGATTTTCCGTTTCCGTTGCACCAAGTCGTAGGCCTTTTTCACCGGCCTACAGCTCCGGAGTTGGTGCACGGAACCCCGCAAGGCCTTGATTTTCCGTTTCCGTTGCACCAAGTTGTAGGCCTTTTTCGCCGGCTTGCACCAACCTTTTGGCTCTTTACAAAAAAGTTGCGGGATAGGCTAATACCTATCCCGCAACTATTCGCGAAGAAACTATTTTTTTCCCTAGTTCTATTTAAATTCTATTCCGCCGGATTGTCCGGGTGGATTTCCGGAATCATTTCCACATCCAGGTTCAGGTAAATCGTGGACAGAGCTTTCTTTAAGTCCATGGTGGCCTGTTTCAGCTGTGGCACCTTAATCATGTTCCCTTCCGTGGTGAAGTAGAGGGAAATCCACATTTTTCGGCCGGTGCGAACCGCATCGATAAAGTCGATTTCATATGGGTAATCCGAAAGGGTTTCGTGGCACAGGGTGCGAATCCGTTCCAGTTTTTCCTCGGAAGGGGCCATGAGCACCAGTCCTCGGATGGCTTTGATAAATGCCCGGGTCGGCTCCGGCAGCATCAGCATGGCGATGGCGCAGGAAACCAGCGGGTCAATATACGGAACCAGCCATTCCAGCACGTGGAAGTGGAGGAATGGGATTTCCATGAAGAATGCCAGGAAGGCACCCAAACTCAGAAAAACGTCGATCTTCCAGGTAATCAGTTCCACCTTGATCATCGGGGTTTTCAGCTTTCGGCCCAGTCTCCGCACCACGAAGTAGCCGAAGATGCAGAACAGCGTCAGGAAGGCTTCGAAAATCAGCACCTGCTTCGTATCGATGGAGGTGCCCCCGTTCAGGATGATGACGATATCGTTATAAATAATCATGGAGGTGACGACAATCAGGACGGAGCCCTTAATCAGGATGAACAGGGTTTCCACCTGGGCAAAACCAAATGGAATGCGCTCGCTGACCGGCTTGTAAATCAGCGGAAGCAGCATCTGATAGATTACCAGAATAACCACATCCATTGCATCGTAGACGCCGTCGATGAGAATCGCCTGAGATCCGCTGACAATGAACATGGCAAGCTCGAAGACTGCCACGGTAACGCCCAGCCAGCTGGACAGGCGGATGGTTTTCTTTTCCTGGTCCAATAGGACTCGTTTCATATAACCTCCTTGTGTTTCTAACTTGTTTACTACTTATTATATACCCGGCAGGGGGGGAGCCGTCAATCGGAATTCTTGAGAGCGATACCAAAAACGCCGAGAATGTGGTATCATAGACAAGCCGCTTTCCCGCGGCCCTGCCGGAAACGCCGGCGGGATGTTTTATTTTTTTTAGGAGAAACGAAACGACATATGGATATTAAAAAGAAAATTACTCAGGAATTAGAGATTCGTCCGGCACAGACCGAGGCGGTGATTAAATTAATCGATGAGGGGAACACGATTCCGTTCATTTCTCGGTACCGGAAGGACGTGACCGGCGGGATGAACGACGAGCAGCTGCGGGCGTTTGACGAGCGGCTGAAGTACCTGCGGAATTTGGAGGAGCGGAAGGCGACGGTGATTGCGTCCATTGAGGAGCAGGAGAAGATGACCCCGGCGCTGCGGAAGCAGATTGAGGCGGCGGAGACCGCGGTGGCCGTGGAGGACCTGTACCGGCCGTACAAACCGAAGCGCCGCACCAGAGTCACCATTGCCAAGGAGAAAGGCGTCAGCGGACTGGCGGATTTTATTCGGAAGCACGGAGCGGCGGCAGACGTGGAAGCGGAAGCGCAGAAGTATCTGGACCCGGAAAAAGAAGTGAACACCGTGCCGGAGGCGATTCGGTACGCGCAGGATATCATCGCCGGGGACGTTTCCGACGACGCGGAGTATCGGACTCAGATTCGAAACCGCACCCAGAAGCAAGGCATGATGGTTTCCGTGGCCACAAAAGAAGGTGTGGATAATCCGGTCTATGCCAACTATGCGGACTATACCGAGGGAGTCGCAAAGATTCCGGGACACCGGGTGCTGGCTATGAACCGGGGAGAGAAGGAGAAGATGCTGTCCGTGCACATTCAGGCGCCGGAGGAAACCTGCGTGCAGTACCTGGAGAAGCAGGTGGGCCGAGGGGACTACCTGTCGCCGGCTTTGGCGGATTCCTACAAGCGGCTGATTGCCCCGTCCATCGAGACGGAGCTTCGGAACGAACTCACCGAGAAAGCCCAGGAAGGGGCCATTAAGATTTTCGGAAGCAACCTGGAGCAGCTTCTGATGCAGCCGCCGCTGGCGGGCAAAACCGTACTGGGCTGGGATCCGGCGTTCCGTACCGGATGCAAGCTGGCGGTGTGCGACCCGACGGGCAAAATCCTGGACACCACGGTGATTTTCCCAACGGCGCCCCAGAACAAGGTGCGGGAAGCCAAGGCCGTGCTGGCAAAGTTGGTGAAGAAGTACGACATCGATGTGATCTCCGTGGGCAACGGAACCGCATCCCGGGAATCCGAGCAGATTATCGTTGATTTTATCAAGGAGTACGCACAGGCAGAGGGCAAAAAACTCCGGTACGTCATCGTCAACGAGGCGGGAGCCTCCGTCTACTCCGCCAGTAAGCTGGCCACGGAAGAATATCCGGACCTGGATGTGGGCGAGCGCAGTTCCGCATCCATCGCCCGCCGTCTTCAGGATCCGTTGGCGGAGTTGGTAAAAATAGATCCGAAATCCATCGGCGTGGGTCAGTACCAGCATGATATGAACCAGAAGAAGCTGGGGGAAGCCCTGAATGCCGTGGTGGAAGACTGCGTAAACCGGGTGGGCGTGGATTTGAATACCGCTTCCCCGTCCCTGTTGGAATACGTGTCCGGAATCACCAGCACCGTTGCGTCCAACATCGTGAAATACCGGGAGGCCAACGGCCGGTTCCGGAGCCGGAAGGAACTCCTGAAGGTGCCGAAGCTGGGACCGAAAGCCTTCCAGCAGTGCGCCGGTTTTCTGCGAATTTCCGGCGGCGAGGAACCGCTGGATGCCACCGCAGTGCACCCGGAAAGCTATGAAGCGGCCCGCACCATCCTGGCGACTTTGGGATACAGCGAGGCGGACCTGGCAAACGGCGGCGTCCGAGATCTGGCCGCCAATCCGAAGCTTTCCGCGGCGGTTGCCGGAAGCGGAAAGGGTGCTGGCAAGGGGAAGAAGGAGAATTCCCGGAACGCAGCCCCGGCGAAAATCAGCGAGGCAGCGGTGCAGCGAATGGCGGAAAACCTGGGAATCGGAGAGTACACCTTGAAGGATATTCTGGAAGAGCTGGAAAAACCGGGCCGGGATCCTCGAAGCGAGGCGGCGGCGCCGATTCTCCGTTCCGATGTCATGGAGGTCAAGGATCTGAAACCGGGCATGGAACTGAAGGGCACCGTCCGGAACATCGTGGACTTCGGTGCCTTCGTGGACATCGGCGTACACCAGGACGGTCTGGTGCACATCTCCCAGCTGGCGGACCGTTTCGTAAAACATCCGCTGGACGTGGTGAAGGTGGGCGACATCGTGGATGTGCGCGTGCTGGATGTGGATGTGAAACGGGAAAAGATTTCCCTGACCATGAGAAAAGAAAAGAAGTAATAAAGGGAAGAACGAAAAAGAAGGAGGTGTCGCATGATCGGTGCGACACCTCCTTCTTCTATTTGTACGGGCGCCCGCCGGCGGCAGCTGCGTGAGTTTGCGCCCCATTCCCCGGAAAGCCTTATTCTTCCGTCGAGGGGCGCAAACCTTTTGCAGGGAAGAGGCGCCGGCGGCTGCGGGAGTTTGCGCCCCGCTCCCGGGAAAGCCTTATTCTTCCGTCGAGGGGCGCAAACCTTTTGCAGGGAAGAGGCGCCGGCGGCTGCGGGAGTTTGCGCCCCATTCCCGGGAAAGCCTTATTCTTCCGTCGAGGGGCGCAAACCGGTTGCCGGGAAAAGGCGCCGGCGGCCGTGGGAGTTTGCGCCTCCTTCCCGGGAAAGCCTTATTTCTCCGTCGAGAAGCGCAAACCTTTCACCCGGAAAAGCCCCGGCGGCTGTGGGAGTTTGCGCCCAGCTCCCGGGAAAGCCTTATTTCTCCGTCGAGGGGCGCAAACCCTTCACCCGGAAAAGCCCCCGGCGGCTGCGGGAGTTTGCGCCTCACTCCCGGGAAAGCCTTATTTCTCCGTCGAGGGGCGCAAACCCTTCACCCGGAAAAGCCCCCGGCGGCCGTGGGAGTTTGCGCCCCATTCCCGGGAAAGCCTTATTCTTCCGTTGAGAGGCGCAAACCGGTTGCCGGGAAAAAGCGCCGGCGGCCGGCGGGAGTTTGCGCCTCCCTCCCGGGAAAGCCTTATTCTTCCGTTGAGAGGCGCAAACCGGTTGCCGGGAAAAGGCGCCGGCGGCCGTGGGAGTTTGCGCCCCATTCCCGGGAAAGCCTTATTCTTCCGTTGAGAGGCGCAAACCCTGCACCGGAGAATCCGCCCGGAGCTTTTTCTGAAGGGATTCGGCGCACACCGAGGCGGAGGAAAAGGCGAACTGCAGGTTGTAGCCGCCGGTAATTCCATCCACATTCAAAGCTTCCCCTACGGCGAAGAGACCGGGATGCTCCCGGAATTCCATGGTGCGCAGATCCAGCTGGGACAAGGCGATGCCCCCGCGGGTGGCCATGGCTTTGTTCCAGTCCGGGAGGCTTTCTACCGTAAAGGTATCGTCGCAGAGAAGGGCGGACACTTTCTTTGGGGAAAGTCCGTTCACATTCGAGCTACCCCTAAAAACATCATCCGCGTCGATGGATTTTCCGAGGCTCCGCAGGAGAATGCTCTGGCAGAAGCGTCGCGGCAGGCTCAGCCGGGACGCCATGGCGGAAACCGGGTTTCCCTTCTTCCCGCTGAAAATCTCGGAGAGAATTCCGGTAACTTCCTCCCGGCTCCGGGGATACACGTAGTTGATGTGGAGTGCATCCCCGGGCTCGGCCGCGCCGCAGATGTTCAGCGCGGCCGGGCCGGAGAAATCCCGATGGGTAAGGAGCAAGTCTCCCACGCTCCGCTGGATTTTTTTGCCGGGAGCGGTAACGGAGAGTTCCGCGGTTTCAAAGGACAATCCGGCCACGGGGCCATAGGGATACGAGCGAACCGCTACCGGTGCCAGCACCGGCCGGGGGGAAATCACTTCCACATCCAGGTCCCGGCTCAAAACGTCCCACATGCGGCCGTTTGAGCCGGTAGCCGGGAAGGATTTTCCCCCGGTGGCGATGACCATCGCCGCGGTTCGGAAGGCGGCGCCGTTGTCGCAGGCGACCTGCCAGCCGGCGTCCGGGAGCCGGGTCACTTGGGAAACTCGGAATCCTTTTTTTAGGGCGAACCCGTTCTCCGCGGAAAGATCCAGAAGAAGGTTCAATACATCCTGAGCCTTCTCGGATTTTGGGAACACCCGGCCTCCGTCCCGGGAGAAGGAAGGAATCCCGTGGCGGTCCAGAAAATCCACGAAAGCGTCGTTGTTGTACCGGTAAAGCACTCGGCGGATGGCACGGCCCTGTTCCCCGTAGGCCGCCACCATGTCCTTTACGGAACCGTCGTGGGTGAAATTGCAGTGCCCGGCGCCGCTCATGCGGAGTTTGGTCCCCGGGGAATCCGTCGCCTCCAGTATCAGGCCGGCCCCTTTCGGCGAAAAGGCCGTCAGATCCAGCCGGGCGGCGGTGAGAAGCCCCGCCGCCCCGCCGCCGATGATGATGCAGTCGTATTTCTTATCCATGCGTACCTCCGAAATCAATATTCTTTCAGTATAACAAAGACCGTCGGAAGTTGCCACAATACGGGGTTGAAAAGAAAAGCCTTTCACATGTATAATCGAAGTATGAACGAGAGAAATGAGACGAGAAAAGTGAATCATCCTCTGTACATGAGCCACCTGGCCCTGGCGGAATACGTGAACTGGGAGATGTCCGCGGCTCCGGTGCTTTTGGCGGAAACCTGGAAGAACAGCAAGTGGGCGGATGCCGTGGTGATTACCGGCCCGGACCGCTACGAGGGTTTCCTGCAGTGGCAGAAGTTCCACCGGGAGACCGGAAAGGACGTGGCGGCTTACGAGCATTGGGTTGCCCGAAAAACAGACCTGCATCGCCATCTCCTTCGCCAGCTGGAGGACTCCGGCTTGGGCAGCGGTTCCTATCGAGCCTGCCGCTACATGATTACCCGGCTGACCGACGAGGGCTACCTCCGGTACAACCGAAACGAGGCGGCGGAGATTTGTTATGCCAACTCCTGGGACGTGGAGCTGGCCGAGGGCATGCTCCAATCCATGGATCCCATCGGCGTGGGCACGGCAGACGGGGCGCAGTGTGTTCGGTTTCAGCTAAAATCAGGTTCGCCGGCAATTCCGAAACCGGGCATCCGGTATCGTGACCGGGCGGCGGAGCCTTACGTGGTGCCGGATATCGTGATTCGGCGCGGCCGAGAGCAGGCGGATGCCTTCCTGGATATGACCGGCATTCCGATGCCGCTGGTGGACAACCGCTACCGGTCGGTGATTCCGGATCTGACGGACCCGACAAAAATAGATTTTCTCTCCAACTGTTTCCGGGAGGCCGAGGATTTGATTTACAATTTGAACGTGCGAAATTACTTCCTCCTCCGGGCAGCGGATGTTCTGACGGAGGCCAATCAGGACTTTTTCTTGGGGCGGCAGGAACTTCCGACGGAGATTACCTCTTTGAAGCTGAGTACCGAGACGGGAATCCCCCTTCCGGAAGTCGAAGGAATCCTTCGGGGAAAGTACGTCCGGTGCGGAAGAGATTTGTATTCTTTGTCTTATTTTCTCGGGTAGACTTTGGGAAAGAAGGTATATAAAAAACCAATGCATACATTTGATGGAATTTGAAATTTTGATGAAAAATACAAAAAATTCTTGACACCGCCGAGCAAACTGATAAAATGAATGAGTAAAGTTTGTTTTTAACGGGCTTCATTAAATTTGTTATTCTACACTTGCCATTTGTATTGTGCAAAGACCACCCCCAGGATACTAGCTCGGCATCTGGCAAGTATAGAATATATATGCATAGTAATGTGTTGCAAAGGGTCCCTCGGGCGTACGCCCGAGGGACCTTTCCTGTTTTTGGAATGCAAAACGCGGGGTGTAAAAAAAATCGGCAGTTGTTATTTTTTTACAAATTACAAAAAATAAACACAATTTATTGAAAAATATTTCTTCATTGTGTTAAAATTACTTTGTTCGGAAATCCGAACGTCAACGTATTGAGGTAATAGTAGTAAGGAGAAAAGACATGATTGCAAAAAGCATGGAACCGTTCCTCGTTGGAAGCTCTGTCATCAGAGCGATGTTCGAGGAAGGAAAGAAGATGGCAAAAGTTTTCGGTGAAGAGAATGTATATGATTTCAGTGTAGGCAACCCGGGACTGCACCCACCGAAAGAAGTAAAGGAAGCCATCAACTATATCAACAACGAGATGGATCCCCATGTGGTTCACGGCTACATGGCAAATGCCGGCTATGAAAGCACCAGACAGGCCGTAGCGGACAATCTGAACAAGCGTTACGGTTCGGATTTTGACATGAACAACATCATCATGACTGTTGGTGCGGGATCCGCCCTGAACGTTATCATGAAGACCGTATTCGATCCGGGCGACAAGCAGGTGGTATTTGCTCCGTACTTCGTAGAGTATGCCAACTGGGCACGCAACTACGGTGCAGAGACCATCGTGGTTCCGCCGAACGAAGCCAACGGATTCGAGCCGGATCCGGAAGCACTGAAGGCTGCACTGGATCCAAAGGTAAAGATTGTTATCATCAACAACCCGAACAACCCGACCGGTGCCATCTATTCCAAGGAGACCATTCAGGCAATCGCCGATGTTCTGAAGGAAGCGGAGAAGGAATACGGACACCCAATCTACATCCTGTCCGATGAACCGTACAGAGAACTGGTATACGTGGACAGAGAAGTTCCGTACATTCCGGATTTCTACGACAACACCCTGATCGCATACTCCTGGTCCAAGTCTCTGTCCCTGCCGGGCGAGAGAATCGGATACATCGCAATTCCGAAGAAATCCGACAATTCCGAGGAGTTCTTCAATGCAGCGGTTGTTGCCAACCGTGTATGCGGAGACACCAACGCACCGTCCCTGATGCAGCTGGTGGTTGAGCGCTGCATGGACGCGCAGGTAGATATTCCGTATTACGAAAAGAACGCGAAAGACCTGTACAAAATCGTAACCGATGCCGGATTCGATGCACTGGTTCCGCAGGGTGCATTCTACCTGTGGATCAAATCTCCGGTGGCAGATGAGAAGGAGTTGGTTGCGGCAGCAAAAGAGGAGAGAATCCTCATGGTTCCGGGAAGCGCATTCGCTTGCCCAGGATACGTAAGACTGTCCTTCTGCATTTCGAACGAGACCATCCAGAGATCGGCGGAATCCTTCGCAAATCTGGGAAAGAAATACTTCGGCTAGTCGGACGTGTAATTGAACAGAAACAGGGCGGCGCTCCACATTTTGTGGCGCCGCCCGCTTTTTTTACGAAAAATCCCGGAAGTTGGCAAAAAACCCCGGATATGCTATTATGTTAGGGATTCTTTTAGACAAAGGAGAAAAAACATGAAGAAAATTGCAAGCTTTACCGTAAATCATGACACCCTTCAGAAGGGCATGTACATCTCCCGCATCGACGGGGATGTGGTGACATACGACATTCGCATGAAGCGCCCAAACATGGGGGACTACCTCACCAACGGAGCGCTCCACACATTCGAACACCTTTTTGCCACCTACGCGCGGAACACGGCGCTGGCGGATTCCGTCATTTACATCGGACCGATGGGCTGCCGCACGGGTTTTTACTTCCTGGTTCGGGACACGGTGAGCCATGAGGAGGCGCTGAATCTGGTAAAAGAATCCTTCGCGTTCGTCCGGGATTTCGACGGGGAGATTCCGGGATCTCGCCGGGAGGAGTGCGGCAACTATTTGGAGCACGATCTGCCGGGTGCCAAAGCGGCGGCAAAGGACATGCTGGACGTGCTGAAGGATTGGACTGTGGAAAGGATGGATTACAACTATGGAAAATAAGAGAAACGGCATTGTCGGAACCTCAGGTCCGCGGCCGGTGGGAATCATCTGCGCGCTGGAGGTGGAGCTGAAGGACCTGTTGGCGGAGCTCCGGGACCGGGAGGATGTTGCGTTTAACGGATACGAGTTCCACTGCGGCCGTTTCGGGGAAATCCCGGCGGTGCTGGTGCAGTGCGGCGTGGGAAAGGTGAATGCGGCGCGTGGGACCCAGATGCTGATCGACGCCTTCGGTCCTTGCTGTGTGATCAACAGCGGAATTGCCGGCGGAACAAAACCGGGTCTGGCTATCGGCGATATCGTGATTGGCGAGGATTTGGCGCAGCACGATTTTGATGTGACTGCTTTCGGATATGCCCTCGGGTATATGTGCACCGGAGAGAACAGCAGTGAGCCGACCCGCTTTACGGCGGAATCGGTGCTGGTGGAGGAACTGGAACAGGCGGCCCGCACGGCGGCGCCGGAGCGGGGCGTGCACCGTGGCCGAATCGTCAGCGGCGACCAGTTCATTTCCGGAGCCGAGAAGAAGAAACAGCTCCGGGAGGCGTTCAATGCGGTGTGCGCGGAGATGGAAAGTGCGGCCATCGCCCAGACCTGCCAATACGCCGGAGTGCCTTTCGGCATTCTCCGGGTAATCTCGGATCTGGCCGACGGAACGGCACCGGAATCCTACGATCGGTTCGAGCGCACCAGCGCCGACCTGTCTGCGGCAGTGATTTTGGAATTCTTGAAAATCCACCGGAAGCTCCGGGCAGAATAATGTAAATAGTGGAAGAGAGTGATGATGATAAGAGATGCACGAAGGCCGTGAAAGCCTTTCGTGCATCTCTTTTCATCTTTCATCTAAACGCGGCCCGGGTCTAATTCGGGCGGCCGGTACAAATCGGAAAATTGATGCAGGAACACTGAAAAATGATGTTCCTGCATCAATTAGTCCGCAGCTTCCAGCTTCCGGTTCGCGCCTGATTCTCCGCAAACCCAATGAATTCGGTTTTTGAGCGCGAACCGAGAGGCCGGGAATCTGAAAAAGCCGGCCCGTGCACAAGGAAAGTTCGCGCCTGATTCCCTGCAAACCCAATGAATTCGGTTTTTGAGCGCGAACCGAGAGGCCGGGAATCTGAAAAAGCCGGCCCGTGCACAAGGAAAGTTCGCGCCTGATTCCCTGCAAACCCAATGAATTCGGCTTTTGAGCGCGAACCGATGGGCCGGGAAAAAGGAAAAGCCGGCCCGTGCACAAGAAAAGTTCGCGCCTGCCTCCCCGCAAAGCCAATGAATTCGGTTTTTGAGCGCGAACCGATGGGCCGGGAATCTGAAAAAGCCGGCCCGTGCACAAGAAAAGTTCGCGCCTGATTCCCCGCAAACCCAATGAATTCGGTTTTTGAGCGCGAACCGATGGGCCGGGAAAAAGGAAAAGCCGGCCCGGCCTCAAGATATAATAACAATCTATAACCCACTATTTATTATTGAAAATTGACGGGAGACCCGGATGGAGTTATTATAATGCTACCAACCAACCTAGTAAGTAGGCAAAAGAAAAAACGCCGGACGGGCAGCGCCCGAGCAAACAAAAGACTGGACGATAGTAGAAACAAGGAGAAAAAACAATGGCTAACAATAATAATTACAAATTCGAGACACTGCAGCTTCACGTAGGACAAGAACAGCCGGATCCGGCCAGCGATGCGAGAGCCGTTCCAATCTACGCCACCACATCTTACGTATTCCATAACAGTCAGCATGCGGCAGACCGCTTCGGTCTGGCGGATCCGGGAAACATTTACGGCAGGCTGACCAACTCCACCCAGGGCGTTTTCGAAGATCGAATCGCCGCACTGGAGGGAGGCGTTGCAGGACTGGCAGTCGCCTCCGGCGCCGCTGCAATCACTTACACCATCCAGGCTCTGGCACAGAAGGGCGAACACATCGTTGCTCAGAAGACCATTTACGGCGGCAGCGTTAACCTGCTGGAGCACACCCTTCCGCTGTACGGCATCGAATCCACACTGGTGGACGTACACAAGCTGGACGAAGTAGAAGCGGCAATTAAAGAGAATACGAAAGCACTTTACATTGAAACCCTGGGAAATCCTAACAGTGATATTCCGGATATCGAAGCATTGGCGGAAATTGCCCACAAGCACGGGCTGCCGCTGGTCATCGATAATACATTTGGCACACCGTATCTGATTCGTCCGATCGAACACGGCGCAGATATCGTGGTTCATTCCGCTACCAAATTCATCGGCGGTCACGGAACCACCCTGGGCGGCGTCATCGTGGACGGCGGAACCTTTGACTGGGCCGCTTCCGGACGCTATCCATGGATTTCGGAACCGAATCCAAGTTATCACGGCGTTAAATTCACGGAGGCAGCAGGTGCGGCAGCATTTGCCACATATATCAGAGCGATTCTCCTCCGGGATACCGGGGCTACCATTTCTCCATTCGCGGCATTCCTCCTTTTGCAAGGCACCGAGACACTGTCCCTCCGAATCGAGAGACACGTGGAGAACACGAAGAAGGTCATCGAATATCTGTTGAACAACCCGAAGGTAGAGAAGGTCAACCACCCATCGCTGCCGGATCATCCGGACCATGCGCTGTATGAGAGATACTTCCCGAACGGCGGAGCTTCCATTTTCACATTCCAGATTAAAGGCGGAAGAAAAGAGGCATTTGAATTCATCGACAACTTGGAAATATTCTCCCTGCTGGCCAATGTGGCAGATGTGAAATCTCTGGTCATCCATCCTGCAACTACCACTCATTCTCAGATGACACCGGAGGAGCTGGAAGACGCCGGCATTCACGAAAATACCATTCGTCTGTCCATCGGAACAGAGCATATCGACGACATCATCGCGGACCTGGAAAAGGGTTTTGCCGCAGTGAAATAGGGGTGTTTCGTATAGGGGTATACGAAAGATTAGGGAGCGGGGAAGGTTGATTCGATCGACCTTCCCGATTATAATAATTTTAAGATGAATCATGAGAGAAAGGATCGAATCATGGCAAAAGTATATACATCGGCCGATCAGCTGGTCGGCGGTACGCCGCTTCTGGAACTCACGAATCTGGAGAAGGAATTGGGGCTGAAGGCGCGTATTCTGGCAAAATTAGAATATCTCAATCCGGCAGGATCCGTAAAGGACCGGGTGGCAAAAAGAATGATCGAGGATGCGGAGGCTCGCGGGGACCTGAAAGAAGGTTCTGTCATCATCGAGCCGACTTCCGGAAATACAGGTATCGGCCTAGCAGCCATTGCGGCGGCAAAAGGATATCGAATCATCATCGTGATGCCGGAGACCATGTCTGTGGAACGGCGCCAGCTGATGAAGGCGTACGGTGCAGAGCTGGTACTTACCGATGGCAGCAAGGGTATGACCGGAGCCATCGAGAAGGCCAATGAACTGGCGAAGGAAACACCGGGCGGATACGTTCCGGGACAGTTTGTGAACCCGTCCAATCCGGCGGCACACAGAGAGACCACCGGTCCGGAAATTTACCGGGATACCGATGGAGAAGTGGATTACTTTATTGCCGGAGTGGGCACCGGCGGCACTGTCACCGGCGTGGGTGAATACCTGAAGAGCCAAAAGCCGGAGGTAAAGGTCATCGCGGTGGAGCCGGCATCGTCTCCGGTTCTGACTACCGGAAAGGGCGGCCCGCACAAGATTCAGGGAATCGGTGCCGGTTTCGTACCGGACGTGCTGAACACAAAGGTGTACGATGAGGTCATTCCGGTATCTAACGAGGATGCCTTTGAATACGGCCGCAAAGTGGGAAGACATGAAGGCGTGCTGGTGGGAATTTCCTCCGGTGCGGCAGTAGCTGCGGCAGTGGAAGTGGCAAAGAGACCGGAGAGCGAAGGAAAAACCATCGTGGTACTGCTGCCGGATACGGGAGATCGGTACCTGTCCACACCGCTGTTTTCGGAATAAGGAAAGCCGAGGCGAAATTATTTTTACGGAAAAATGAAGAGGGTCGCTGTTCTGCAAGAAGGTTGCGGGACAGCGCCCTTTGTGGTATATTCCAGTTGAAACGGATTAGCATTGAGTAGGAGGGTGTAAAATGTTGGTCTCAACGAGAGGGCGTTATGCCTTGCGGGTGGTTATCGATTTGGCGGAGAATGCCAACGGGGGGTATATTCCCATGAAGGATGTGGCAAATCGCCAGCGTATCTCTCTGAAATACATCACGAAAATCATGCCACTGCTGACGAAGGGCGGCTTGGTGGAAGGGGTTCACGGAAAGGGCGGCGGATATCGGCTGCTGAAGGAGCCTCAGGACTGTACGTTGGGGGAGATTTTGCGGCTGACGGAGGGAACTCTGGCGCCGGTCAATTGCGTGGAGCTCTGTTCGGAGCCTTGCGACCGGGTGGAAGATTGCCGTACTCTTCCCATGTGGCGGAAGCTGAACGAGCTGATTGAGAATTATCTGGACAGCGTGACCGTTGCGGATTTGATGCAGCGGAATCTGGCGGATAATTACATTATATAATTTACTAATACGATGTTTTGTGGAAAGGAGCAGTCATGGCACATTGCCTTACTCTTAAGAAATCCAATTGCAAGAATTGCTATAAATGCATTCGAAACTGCCCGGTGAAGGCCATCCGGTTTTCCGGCGATCAGGCCCACATCATCGCCGACGAATGCATCCTCTGCGGCCGGTGTTTTGTAGTCTGTCCGCAGAACGCCAAGGAGATTGTCAGCGAAGTGGAGAAGGTCAAGGTGATGATTCAGAGCGGAGAGCCGGTAATCGCCAGCATGGCCCCTTCTTTCATTGCCAATTACGACGGCGTGGGCATCGACGCGATGCGGGAAGGTCTGCAGAAGCTGGGTTTTGCAGATGTGGAAGAGACGGCGATTGGAGCGACCATGGTAAAAACAGATTACGAACGCCTGGTGCACGAGAAGCAGAAACCGGTGATCATCAGTTCTTCCTGCGCGTCCGTTAACCTGCTGATTCAGAAGCACTATCCGGAGATGATTAAATATCTGGCGGATACCCTTTCGCCGATGCAGGCCCACTGCCGCGACATCAAGCGCCGGAATCCGGAGGCCAAGACCGTGTTTATCGGCCCTTGTGTGGCGAAGAAGGACGAGGCACAGCGGTATCCGGGAATCGTGGACGCGGCCCTGACCTTTGAGGAGCTGACAGAATGGCTGGAGAAGGAAAACGTCCGGCTGGAGAAGAAGGTGGACAGCAATCCGGAAAGCCTGGCCCGCATCTTCCCGACGGTGGCGGGCATCCTTCGAACCATGAAGGACCGGGATCCGGAGTACGAATACGTGGCTGTGGACGGAATCGAGAATTGCATCGCTGCTCTGGAAGATGTGGCGGCCGGACGTGTGAACAACTGCTTTATGGAAATGTCCGCCTGCAAGGGAAGCTGCGTGAACGGACCGGTGATGGAGAAATACCATCCATGGTTCATCACCGACTATCTATCGGTGACCCGGTATGCGGGAGATAAGGACTTCCCGGTGGAGCAACCGGAGATTAGCGAGCTTTCCAGACGATACGATATTCTGGAGGGCATGAAGGATATGCCGACGGAGCGGAAGATTCAGGAAATTCTCAGCAAAATGGGAAAGAAGAAGCCGTCCGACGAACTGAACTGCGGTACCTGTGGGTACGATACTTGTCGGGAGAAAGCCATCGCTATCTATCAGGGAAAGGCGGAAATCGAGATGTGCCTGCCGTACCTGAAGGAAAAGGCGGAAAACTTCTCCAACATCATCTTTGACAACACGCCGAACGGACTGCTGGTGCTGAACGAGCGCTTGGAGATTCAGCAGATTAACCCGGCGGCCTGCCGAATCATGAACATCCGCAGACCGTCCGATGTGCTGGGATCCCAGATTGTAACACTGCTGGATCCGAAGCCGTTCCTGGATGCCCTGGAGAGCCGGAAGAGCGTATTCCAGTGCGCATACCTGGCGGAGTACGACCGGTACGTGGAGGAGCAGGTGCTGTATGACCAGAGTTACCGGATGCTGTTCTGTATGCTGGAGGACGTGAGCGATGAAGCGGCAGAGCGGGAAAAGAAAGCGGAAATGCGGCGCCAGACCACCGAAGTTGCGGACAAGGTGGTGGAGAAGCAGATGCGTATCGTTCAGGATATTGCATCCCTGCTGGGAGAGACGGCAGCGGAGACGAAGATTGCGTTGACGAACCTGAAGGAGTCCATGAAAGATGAATGATTTAAGCGTTGACATCGGATACAAGAGCATCAACCATTACGGAGAGTATCTGTGCGGGGACCATGTGGATGTGGTGCAGCAGGAGAACAACGATTCCAAAGTGGTGGTGCTGGCGGACGGACTGAAGAGCGGTGTGAAAGCCAGCATTCTGTCCACCCTCACCGCAAAGATCATTTCCACCATGATGGCTCATGGCTTGTCCCTGGAGGAGTGCGTGAATACCATCGCCGCCACCCTTCCCATCAGCTCGGAGTACGGGGTGGCCTATTCCACCTTCACCATCATGCACATTATCGAGAATGAGACCATGAGCCTGATTCAATACGATAACCCGCTGGTTATCATGATTCGGGACTGCAAGGTGGTGGATTATCCGAAGATTGAGAGCATCATCGACGGAAAGAAAATTTATCAGTCGAAAATCCCGTTGCGGGAAAATGATATTTTTATCGCCATGAGCGACGGCTGCCCGGGGGCCAACGACACGCTGAGCTACAACAAGCACTGGACGGAAAAGGAAATCGGGGATTTTATGGAAACCATCTCCCCTATCGGCTATACCGCCAAAACCCTGGCGTCCATCCTGATTGAGGAGTGCAACAAGCTGTATGACGGCAAGCCCATCGACGACACCACGGCCTGCATCGTGCGGGTGATCAAGCGGTCTCAGGTGAATCTAATCTTCGGACCGCCGGCGAACCGGGACGACTGCGATCGGATGATGTCCCTGTTCTTTTCCAAAGAGGGCAAACACATCGTCTGCGGCGGAACCACCGCATCCATTGCGGCGGAATATCTGGGCAAGAGCATTCGCACCAGCTCGAAGTACAACGTGAAAGGGGCACCGCCGATGTCGGAAATCGACGGGGTGGACCTGGTGACGGAAGGCGTGGTGACGATTGACAAGGTGCTGAAATACGCCAAGGACTACGTCTCTCGGGACGAGTCCTACACTGAATGGAGCGTGCAGCACGATGCCTCGGCGCTGATCAGCCGAATCCTTTTTGAAGAGGCCACGGATATCAACTTCTTCGTGGGCCGCGCGGTGAATCCGGCCCATCAGGACGTGAGCATTAATTTTAACGTGAAGATGTCCCTTGTGGAGGAGCTGTCCCAGTGCCTTCGGAAAATGGGAAAGAGCGTAAAGGTAAGTTACTTCTAAAGACGAAAGGAATTAGAGATTGAATCAGATTTCGATGTTTGACAATGTGAACACGACGGCGAACGAGCCGCTGGCGGAACGACTGCGTCCTCGGACGCTGGAGGAGTTCGCGGGTCAGAAGCATCTGATTGGAAAGGGCAAGGTGCTCTCCAATCTGATTGCCAACGACCGGGTGACCTCCATGATTTTCTGGGGGCCGCCGGGGGTGGGAAAGACCACTCTGGCAAAAATAATCGCCAACACCACCCAGTCCCGGTTCATCACCTTCAGTGCGGTGACCAGCGGAATTAAGGAAATCCGCCAGGTGATGCAGGAGGCGGAGCAGAGCCGGAGATTCGGCGAGCGGACCATTGTCTTTATCGACGAGATTCATCGCTTTAACAAGGCGCAGCAGGATGCTTTCCTGCCCTTTGTGGAAAAGGGCAGCATCATTCTCATCGGCGCCACCACAGAGAATCCGTCCTTTGAGGTGAACGGGGCGCTGCTGTCCCGCTGCAAGGTATTCGTGCTGAAGGCCCTGCAAAAGGAAGAGGTGGTGGATCTGCTGAAACGGGCCATCCGGGATCCCCGAGGCTACGGGGACAAGGATATCGTCATCACCGATGAAATGCTGGGGGCCATTGCCGTGTTCTCCGGAGGCGATGCCCGGTCGGCGCTGACCACCTTGGAAATGCTGATTCTCAACGGAGACTACTATACGGAGGCAGATGGAGGCCAGCGCATTACGGTGACCCGGGACACCTTCGAGCAGTGCACCTCCAAGAAAATGCTTTTGTACGATAAGGATGGGGAGGAGCACTACAATCTGATTTCCGCCCTGCACAAATCCATGCGGAATTCCGATGCGGATGCGGCGGTGTACTGGCTGGCGCGTATGCTGGAAGCGGGGGAGGATCCCCTCTACGTGGCGCGGCGGGTGACCCGTTTCGCCGCAGAGGATGTGGGTCTGGCGGACCCGCGGGCCATGGAGATTGCCATCGCGGCCTACCAGGCCTGCCACTTCATCGGCATGCCGGAATGCTCGGTACACCTGACGGAGGCAATCATCTACCTGTCCCTGGCACCGAAGTCCAACGCCATGGAGACGGCCTATTTCGCCGCCCGGGACGATGCTCGGCAGCACCTGCAGGAACCGGTTCCGCTGCACATCCGAAACGCACCCACTAAGCTCATGAAGGAGCTGGATTACGGAAAGGGCTACAAGTACGCCCACGATTTCGAGGAAAAAGTCACCGCCATGCAGTGCCTACCGGATTCTCTGAAGGATCGGCAGTACTATAACCCAACGGAGCAGGGGAACGAAGGACGGTTCAAGGCTCGCTATGAGCAGCTGAAAGAATGGAAGGAGAACCACCGGAAATGACAATTTTACTGCTGGCAGCGCTGCTGCCGCCGCTGTTTCTGATGATTAAAATCTACAAGCTGGACAAGGTGGAAAAGGAGCCGGGGGGCCTGATCGTAAAGCTCTTGATCTTCGGCGTGCTGACCACCGTTCCGGCGGCCTTTCTGGAAGGCTTTCTGATTAGTCTGGTGGGAGGCGTCATCTCCCCGAAAACCACCCTGTTCATCCTGGTGGAGAATTTCTTCTGCGTGGGATTGGTGGAAGAAGGGGTGAAGTATTTCGCCCTAAAGAAGGGTTCCTGGAACCACCCGGCCTTCAACTACACCTTCGACGGCATCGTCTACGCGGTAGCGGTATCCATCGGATTTGCCGCCGCGGAGAACGTGCTCTACGTGATGGAGTACGGAATGGCCACGGCGGGAGTCCGTGCGGTCACCTCCATCCCGGGCCACTGCATCTTTGCCATCTACATGGGTATTTCCTTCAGCCTGGCAAAATACTGCGAAGTGCACGGGAATCTGCCCCTGCGGAAAAAACATCTTCGCAACGCCATTCGGATTCCGATGCTGCTGCACGGATTTTACGATTTCTGCGCGTCCATGAAGGAGCCGATTTGGACCATCATTTTCCTGGTGTTCATCGTGGCGCTGGATGTGGCTGCCTACAAGAAGGTGAACGAGATGGAACGGCAAGACCGGCCACTTTAATATTATGAATCTAAAAGAAGGGCGAAAGGAGCGCTGTTGCAGCGCGCCGTTCGCCCTTCTTTTCTTGGTCTTCCATTTCTCAGAGATTAGAGATAACCCGAAACAGAAAGTTTAATATGCCTAGAATTTCGACATGAGTTCACGCTAATCCTTCATATTTTGCAAATTAGCGTGAACGATTTTCTGTTTTTTTCGTTTTACCCGGATGATGCTCTGCGTAGAGATGTAAGCCTTGAAAAGCGTTCACGCTTTTTGAAGGTAATTGGCTTTTTAGCGTGAACAAAAATTAGAATCTTGAAAATCTGGCAAAAACCGTTCACGCTAAATCTCGTTTTTCGGACAAAAAGCGTGAACTCGCCTCGAAATTCTAGGCATATGGGATTTTAAGCGTGTGATAACGACAATAGGAATAGAATGCCGCTGCTTCCCTGCCGACATACGCACATACTATATAATTTGAAAAATTTCAATTAGCAGCAGCCATGCCAGGCCGTAGTAGGTGACCACGGCCACCAAATCGTTCACCGTGGTAATCAGCGGGCCGGACGCCACTGCCGGGTCGATGTTGATTTTATGGAAGAGGAGAGGCACCAGCGTACCCACCAGGCTGGAGATGATGATGGCCACCAGGAGGGAGACGCCCACGCAGCCGGAAATCAGGAGGGCGGTGCCCATGGCATATCCCTTGAAGAGGGCGATGTAGATGCCCAGAACCAGGAAGGTCATGACGCCCAGCAGGGAGCCGTTGCAGAAGCCCACCTTCATTTCTTTGACCACCAGCCGGAGTTTGTCCGCGCCGCTGAGGTTCTCGTCCATCAGCACTCGGATGGTCACTGCCAGGGACTGGGTGCCCACGTTTCCGGCCATGTCCAGAATTAGGGATTGGAAGCAGATGACCACCGGGAGGATGGCCACAACGCCTTCGAAGGCTCCCACCACCGAGGAAACCACCATGCCCAGGAACAGCAGGATGATCAGCCATGGAAGACGCTTTTTGATGCTCTCTTTGGTAGATTCGCTTAGATCTTCTTCTGCGGACAAGCCGGCCAGTTTTGCGTAGTCCTCACTCATCTCATCGTCCACCGCTTCCACAACGTCCTGGGCGGTGATGATGCCGATGATTCTTTTATCCTTGTTCAGAACCGGCAGGGAGTCCTCCGCGTAATCCTTAATCGCTTCGATGCTGTCCGAGATTTTGTCGTGGTCCGTCAGGTACGGATAGGCGGTGCTGATGATGGAGTCCAGGGCCACGTTTTCCCGAGCGATGATCAGATCCTTCAGATCGATGGCGCCGCAGAAACACTTTCTGTCGTCCACCACGTACAGGGTGGAGATGTTGTCCTTTTCCCCCGCCTGTTTCACCAGCTCGTGCATGGCCTGACGAATGGTCAGGCTGCGGCGGATGCAGATGTAATTGGTGGTAATCAGGCTGCCGATTTCATCTTCATCATAGGAGTTAATGAGCCGGATGTTCCGGCGGGTTTCCGGCTTCAGCATGGGAAAAAGCTTCACCTGAACGCTCTCGTCGATGTCTTCCCACAGATCCGCCGCATCATCAGCATCCATTTCGTTGATCACATCCGCCAGCTTATCGATGACAATCTCTCCGATGTAGTCCGCCGGATTGTCCATGTAGGAGATGATATCCGCCAGGGATTGGGCGTCCAGTCCGGTGTACAGGAGGTTCCGCTCCGCCCGGCTCAGGTGCTCGAAGCTCTGCGCGATATCGTGGTCGTGGTACTCCCGCAGCTGTTCCTGCATCGCCTCCACCGACGGGGACTGCCGGATGATTGCCGGAATCTTCTCGGTGCTGATCGGTTCTTTCAAAATTTCTTTTCTCATCATTGTAAGCCTCCTTCTTTTCGCCCAAAAAAGGGCATAAAAAAACCATCGTAACATCGACCGTTACACAATCAGAAGTTGTGAATTCGCTCATAACGATGGATTCCGGCTTGCAATATATTTCAAAAAATGGCGCACTTACAGACACTTGAAACCGATTCCAAGTCTCAATCCATCATTATATGTTTTTCGACTTCGACTGTCACAACCGTCCATATATTTCGCCTCCTTTGCTTGATTTTATTGACTTTGAAAGTATAGCATTCCGAGAAATGATGTTCAAGTAAAATTTGTCATCGGTTTCGATAAAAATATTGTAAATTATGGTATGTACAGCCCCCCTTTTTATATAGCTAAAAAATATGCTCTATGTTATAATCATAACTGGAAGCTTAAATTTATGTAAGCAGACACAATACGATTTATAATTAGGAGGGGAATATACCCATGAAGGATATTGAAATCAGGGAATTATTCAGAAACAAGGAGAAGTACGGCGATCAGGAAGTGGTAGTCCACGGATGGGTTCGAGGCAACAGAAGTTCGAATCAGTTTGGATTCCTGTCCATCAATGACGGAACGTTCTTCACTCCGCTGCAGGTGGTATACGAAGCGGACAATCTGGCTAATTTTACCGAAATTTCCAAGGTGCATCTGGCAGCCGGCGTAACGGTACGAGGAACTCTGGCGCTGACTCCGGAAGCAAAACAGCCGTTTGAAATCAAAGCGAAAGAAATCGTGGTGGAAGCGGATTCTCAGTCGGATTACCCGCTGCAGAAGAAGCGTCATACCATGGAATTCATGCGTGAAATCGCGCACCTGAGACCGAGAAGCAACACCTTCTCCGCCGTATACAGAGTGCGCAGCATCGTTGCGTATGCAATTCATAAATTCTTCCAGGAACAGAATTTCGTCTACGTTCACGCGCCAATCATCACCGGAAGTGATGCAGAGGGTGCCGGCGAAATGTTCCAGGTAACCACATTGGATCCGGACAATCTGCCGAGAACAGAGGACGGAAAGATTGACTACTCCCAGGACTTCTTCGGAAAAGAAACCAATCTGACCGTATCCGGACAGCTGGAAGCGGAAGCCTTTGCACTGGCATTCCGCAACGTATATACTTTTGGCCCGACATTCCGTGCGGAGAACTCCAACACTGCGAGACATGCATCGGAATTCTGGATGATCGAACCGGAGATTGCTTTTGCGGATCTTCAGGACGACATGGACCTTGCCGAGGCAATGGTTAAATACATCATCACCTATACGCTGGAGCACGCACCGGAGGAGATGAACTTCTTCAATCAGTTCATCGATAAGGGCCTCTTGGAGCGCTTGGATCACATCGTGAACTCCAGCTTTGAACGGGTAACTTACACGGAAGCGGTTGAAATCCTGCAGAAGTCCGGTAAGGAATTCCAGTATCCGGTAGAATGGGGACTGGAGCTTCAGACGGAACACGAGCGTTATCTGACAGAGGAAGTGTACAAGAAACCGATTTTCGTAACGGATTATCCGAAGGACTGCAAGGCGTTCTACATGCGCCTCAACGATGATGGAAAGACCGTTGCTGCGTGCGATATGCTGGTGCCGGGCGTGGGCGAAATCATCGGCGGAAGCCAGAGAGAGGAACGTCTGGACGTGCTGGAAGCGCGGATGAAAGAGCTGGGAATCAGCGAAAACGGCTATGAGTGGTATCTGGATCTTCGTCGTTACGGCGGCGTGAAACATGCCGGATACGGCCTGGGCTTTGAGAGAATGATCATGTACCTGACGGGTATGAGCAATATCCGTGACGTGCTGCCATTCCCAAGAACTCCAAAGAGTGCGGAGTTCTAAAAACACTGCCTGCGGCTTCGTATTTAAATATACCTGTATTGATGAATGCCGGCAGGCAATCAATGTGAACCGACTTGCCCTTGGGCAAAAAACATATCGGTTGTAAATTACAGGAGGATACTATGAAAGGTTATTCAAGTGACAAAATCAGAAACGTTGTACTGCTGGGACATGGAGGATGTGGTAAAACGACCTTTCTGGAGGCGGCATTACTCGCGACAAAAGTAATCAACCGCCTGGGCAAAGTGGAAGACGGAAATACCGTGTCCGACTATGACAAGATGGAAATCGAGAAAAAATATTCCATCAATACGACGATGGTACCGGTAGAGTACAATGGTTACAAGTACAACTTCCTGGATACTCCGGGATTCTTCGACTTCGTTGGCGAAGTAGATTCGGCAATGAGTACGGTCAGTGCGGCCATTATTATGGTGGACGCATCCGAAGGAATTCAGGTGGGTACCGAGAAGGCATGGGAACTTTGCAGTGAAACGGATACACCTAAATTCATGGTCCTCACAAAAATAGATAAAGACAGTGTTGACTGCGACAAGCTAGTAGAGCAGCTCCGTGAGAAGTTCGGTAACTCCGTGGTTACCGACGATGACGAGGATGCGCTGAGAGAAGCGGTTGCAGGTACCGACGAAGCGCTGATGGAGAAGTTCTTCAACGACGAACCGTTCACCGATGAAGAATTCACCAACGGCCTGATGGATGGTATCGCCAACGGTGATATCGTTCCGATTATCAAGGCATCCAGCTTCACCGGCGAAGGAATCGACGAGGTACTGCGTTCCATCGCCAGATACGTGCCGACTCCGTCCAAGCACGCGCCATATATTGGAAAGAACAGCAAGAACGAAGACGTGGAAGTCATCACCGACGTCAGCGCCGACCCGGTAATCTATGTCTACAAGACAATCGCAGATCCTTTTATGGGAAAAATTTCCTACGCAAAGGTTCTTTCCGGAACGGTTAAGTTGGGACAGGAGCTGTACAACCCGAGATCACAGAAATCCGAAAAGCTGGGTTCCATGTTCTTCGTAAGAGGCAAGCAGCAGGAGAACGCAACGGAAGTTCCGGCGGGCGATATGGTGGCTCTGGCAAAACTGCAGCACACCAAAACCGGCGATACGCTGTGCCTCAAGGCAAAAGCGGTAACCATGCCGGGAATCAACTTCCCGAAGCCGAACTACTTCGTTGCCGTTGAGCCGGCAGAGAAGAAGGACGAGGAGAAGATGGCGCAGGGTCTGCACAAGCTGATGGAAGAAGATCCATCCTTCGTACTGGAAAGAAATGTGGAGACACACCAGTCCCTTCTGGGCGGCCAGGGAGATATCCAGATCGGTATCATCCGTGCAAAGCTGAAGGAAAGATACGGCGTATCCGTAAAGGTAATCCCGCAGAAGATCGCATACAGAGAGACCATCAAGGGTTCCTCCGATGTACAGGGTAAGCACAAGAAGCAGTCCGGCGGTGCCGGCCAGTACGGTGACGTATGGATTCGGTTCTCCCCATCTCAGCAGAACTTCGAATTCTCCGAAGAGTTGTTCGGCGGTTCCATTCCGAAGAACTACGTTCCGGCAGTTGAAAAGGGATTGCTGGAATGCATGGACAAGGGTCCTCTGGCAGGATGCAAGGTTCAGAACGTAAAGGCTGTTCTTTACGACGGTTCTTATCACGACGTGGACTCCAACGAAGTGTCCTTCAAGATTGCCGCTTCCCTGGCATTCAAGAAAGGTATCGTAGCGGCAAATCCTTGCCTGCTGGAGCCAATCATGAAGCTGGAAATCACCGTTCCGGAAAAGTACACCGGCGATGTGATGGGCGACATGAACAAGAGAAGAGGCCGCATCCTGGGCATGGAGCCGACGGACAACGGCAAAACCAAGCTGCTGGCAGAAGCACCGCAGTCCGAGCTCTTCGATTACGCAATCGTTCTGAGAGCAATGACTCAGGCAAGAGGAACCTTCACCGTGGAATTCTCCAAGTATGAAGAGCTTCCGGCTCACCTGGCAGAAAAGGTCATCGAAGCCCACAAGGCCGAGGTGGAAAAGGAACACAAATAGGATCATTGAGACAAATAGGATCATTGAGAAGAGAGGCGCATTGCACGTACCGTGCAATGCGCCTTTTGCTTTTTGGCATCAAAAAGCGGAGCTGCTACAGCAGCTCCGCGACATCATAATTCTTTCCGATGAAAACCGGGATTCGATCTCGGAAAATCCTTCCCGAATAGGCCTCGTGAGGGAAATCCACGAAGGTGTTTTGTTTGGAATCGTGGGGGATGGTTCGGTATAACGGGTCCCCGATGATATATCGGGATTTTCGAATCAGTTCCGCCAGCACATCCTCCGGGAAACCGTGGTCCACATCCGGCCAGACGGCGAAGGCCCGGAGTCCGTGGCGGCAATCCGGCGTCAATTGGTTGATTGCGGCGGCCAGAGACTGGGCGAACACCTCTTCCCCGATAATCAGAATCTGACCGTCCGGGACGTCCCAGCGTTCGTGCGCCGGATTGCCTTTCCAGAGGCAGATTCCTTCGGAATCTCCTTTTTTCTTTGCCAGCAGCATTCGGAGGGAGCCGGAGGTTCCATCCAAGGCTTCATGCGAATCTTCTTCCAAAGAAGCCCGCTTCTTCTCATACGCTTTTTTTGCCAGTTTCGGAAGGCGGGCGGCGCCGTAGACGCCGATGGGCGTGCCTTCCACGTAAGGAATTCCGGCGGTCTGTTCCATGTAGCGGGCGAGGCGCCGACCGCAGGAAGAAACCACCACGTTCACCGAAGCGCGGAAGATGTGCCGAAGGGAATCAAAGGATTCTCCCATGGCGGCGCAGCAGTTCACCGGGATGCCGGCATCTTCGAAGACTTTGCGCATGGCGTCCACATTTCCGTTAATGGAAAAATCCAGCGGCGTTACGCCCAGCAGGTTCACCGAGAAGGATTCCGGGCCGGCAGCGCCCTCTAAAGTATTCGCGGAGCAATCCGGGCCTCCCGAAGAGCTGACGCAATACGGGCTTTCCAACGAATCGGCAAAGCGTTTCACCCATTCCGTCAGGGCGGCGCCCACACCGGCCACGTAAGAACGGTTTCCCGTAGTGGTTACCGGAAGCATGGGAACGCCGGTGCGTTTTTCCAGCAGGTGGGCCACGCCCTTGCAGTCAAAGGCGATGATGTGGGGAATGGAGCCGCTGCACAGGGTGACGAAGCGGGGCTTCAGATCTCGAACGGCGTGAGTCACGTCGTCAATCAATACGTTGTCGTCCCCCAGGACCGCCGTCATTTCATCCAGCCCCGAGACGAACATCAGGCTGTCGGTGTCAAACCACCGCGGCTCGTCGTGGGTGGAGTAGGTGGAGTTGCATCCCGAAGGATCGTGGATGACGGTCATTCCACTCAGCTCGTAGAGTGCCGAGCAGACACCGGAAACGTCCGCCGTATATGTACTGGTAAAAACATGTGTCTGATAATCACTCACCGCATTCACACTCCCATCCTTTTACTTGAACCAGGTCCCGCATCGGCTTCGGGTTCCGGAAGGCGTCGGAAATCAGATCCATCAGCCGGCGGAGGCCCCGGTAGCCATACATTCCCGCGTTTTCCACCTCGTTGACGAAGTAATCCGAGTCCATAAAATAAGCGCTTTTCTGCCCGATGCACAGGATTTTGCCCGCGTGGCCCCTGTGCATCTGCCGGATATTCCAGCCGTAAGTTTCGTAGATACGAAGGGTCGGCTTGGTGTTCCGAAGCTTCTGGAATACATCCTCCGACTCGGTAAAGTTGTCCACCATCACGGATTCCACGTTGAAACCGTGATCCAGCAGGAACTGCGCCAGCTCCAGCGGGCAGTCCACCGCCGTGTAATCGATGGAAACCGGCGTGTCTTCTAACAGGGATTGGGTTTCCCGGATGCACGCCTCCGTCCGCGCCTTCTCCGAATCCAGGAAGGACTGTTTCGGTTCCGGAATGCCCAGTATGGACGCCGCTTTTCGCAGGTCCTCGTCGTATTCATCGTAGGCGTAGCCCGGGCGCATCCGGTACCACGGCTGCTTTTGGCGAATTTCCAAATCCTTGGCGGCGGCGATGCCGCTCTTGTGGAACAGGAAATTGCAGGTGGATTCCGCCATGGTCAGGTATTCATCGTAATCCTTGCAATTGCAGGCCTCCAAGACCTTAATGCCGTTGGCTTCCAGCAGGGAGACCAGGTCGCAGTATGCTCCTTCGTGAGGGAAGCAGTTGCCCAGAAGGGTGACCTGCTTCGGATTTTTCGCTTCGGTATAGCGGAGCACTCGATGCATCTGCCGCCACAGGGACGGAACCACCGGATTGGTGCGGCGCATAATCGGGTCCATGTAACAGTCCACGAAATCGATTTCCGGAAATTCTTTTGCCAGAATATTGTATACCCGCTGGTAGTTGACCGCCATAAAATGATGGATGCAGCTGGTGAAAATCATCATCATGCGGGGTTTTTCCGGCAGCTCCCGGATGACCCGTTCCACCCCGTGCTGCAGCATTTCTTCCATGTCCCCTTCCAGGATGTTCTCTTCGCCTACGGTGATGGTGGACATTTTGTCCATGCGGCCCAGCTCCGCGGTGGTGAGCACTACGCCCCGGAGGCAGCTGGTAGGACAGACGAAAATCTGGTGACCTTGAGGTACCAGGGTGGCGATGTGGACGATGTTCCACACGCCCCGAACCGGGGAGGCGTAGGCCAGCCCGATGTCGGCGGAATATTCGTAATCCATATCCCGAATCTCACGAAATGCTCCTTCCATGCGGGTGCTGTGGAGGGCGGAATTTCTTTTTGTGAGATTATCCTTCTGAATATCACTGAGCTTCTGAATCATGGGTGTTCTCCTTGTCATAATCCGCCAGCATTTTGCGCGCCAGATCCCGAACGGCATTGACGTAATCCGAATCCGGTGCGGTCTCGAACACCGGCAGGCCTTGAACCTCCGCATCGGAAATGGCATTTTCCCGAGGCAGATCGGCGGCGATGTCCGTGTGAATGTCCGCCGCCAGGGTTTCCACTTTGGCACGCTCGTCCGGCACATCTCGGCGGTTCAGAATCAGGCCGCCCAAGGAAGCGTAGCCCCGCTCCCGGAAGTTCTCCACCGCCATGGCGATATTGGCTGCCGCGTAGATGGCCATGTTCTCGCCGGAGGTGACGATGTAGACCCGGTGGGCATAGCCCTCCCGGATGGGCATGGCGAAGCCGCCGCACACCACATCCCCCAGCACATCGTAGAGCACCACGTCCGGTTGGATGATGTCGAAGGCATCTCGGGCTTCCAGCGCCTCGAAGGCGGCGGCGATGCCTCGCCCGGCACAGCCCAGGCCCGGTGTGGGACCGCCGGCTTCCGCACAGACGATGTCCTTATATCCTACATGTACCAGATCCGCCAGATCCGCCGAATCTCGCTTCTGCCGGAGCACGTCCAGCATGGTGTCGATGCGCTGACCGCCGTGAAGGTACAAGGTGGAGTCCGCTTTCGGGTCACAGCCTACCTGCAGCACGCGCAGCCCCATTTCAGCAAAGGCACAGGACAGGGCAGTGGTAACTGTGGACTTTCCGATGCCTCCTTTTCCGTATATTGCAAAACGATACATTGTTTTCTCCTTCCGATTCCGGTACAAGATAGTTTTTTCAATCTGTAAAATCATCCTAATCATAGCACAAACGGACTTCCGATACCATGGGGGTCAAACATGAAGAAGTGTTGGGGCAAACATCTTTTATTCTTCACATTGATGTGATATTATGTCAATCTGTGATTAAAGAAAGGGCAAAGATGATTATACAGAAAAAAAGCAAGAGGAAAATAGCTTTGATGATAATAAAGATTCTGGTGATTTTGGGCATTCTGGGACTTCTAATCGTCCTGGGAATGGACCGGCAGGTGAAAAAGGAAGGCGGCAAGCACCTCACCACTTTGGAGGAGAGCCGATACACGAAGGCCAAGCCGGCAGACTGTGCGCTGGTGCTGGGTGCTTCGGTGTACGTGGACCGGAAGCCGTCGCCGATGCTGAAGGACCGGCTGGACCGGGGGATTGAGCTGTACAAGGCCGGAATCGTGAAGAAACTTCTGTTCAGCGGCGACAACGGTCAGGTGGAATACAATGAAGTGGAAACCATGAAGGAATACGCCTTGAAGGCGGGAGTGAAGAAAAAGGACATATTCCTGGATCACGCGGGCTTCTCCACCTACGAATCCGTTTACCGGGCGAAGAGCGTTTTTGCGGTGAAAAGCATGATTGTGGTGACGCAGCAGTACCACGAGTATCGGGCGCTGTACACCGGCGAGAAGTTGGGCCTGGAGGTAGAAGGCATTCCGGCAGAGGATGTGACCTACCGCGGGCAGACCATGAGAGATCTGCGAGAGGTGCTGGCTCGGGCAAAGGATATGGGCAAGTGCATGTACGAACCGGAACCCACCTTCCTGGGAGACGTGATTCCCATCAGCGGAGACGGACGGAAAACCTGGTAGTGCCGGAATATTTTGCAATACGATAGGGGGCTTCGGGGAAGCCCCTTTTGTTTTACTGAAAAAACAAAATGACGGGGCGAAAAACAATTGCGAGGGCGGCCGAATTTTGGTATAATAACTGCGTATTATTTTTAAATATATTTGCGCGAATATAAGGAATTTCCGAGAAGGTGGCGATGAAACGGGACCTGGGGTCTTCATCACTCTCCGGACGGAAAAACCTTATCTTTTTTATTTTTTGGAAGTTTTTTAGGCACCCGCGGGGCGCGGGGAAAGAAAGGGAGGGCATGATGAAAAAGTACATTTTTGTAACCGGAGGCGTTATTTCCGGACTTGGAAAGGGCATTACGGCGGCGGCGCTGGGGCGGCTGCTGAAGTCCCGGGGGTACAAGGTGGCCTCCCAGAAATTGGATCCGTACATCAATATCGATCCGGGAACCATGAGTCCGTATCAGCACGGCGAGGTGTTCGTCACGGAGGACGGCGCGGAGACGGACCTGGATTTGGGTCATTACGAGCGTTTTATCGATGAGAATTTGAATCGCTATTCCAACCTCACCACGGGAAAAGTGTACTGGAACATCCTGAACAAGGAGCGGAACGGGGAATATCTGGGCAGCACCGTGCAGGTGATTCCGCACGTGACGGATGAAATCAAATCCTTCATCTACACGGTGGGCCGCACCACGGATGCGGATGTGATTATCACGGAAATCGGCGGTACCGTGGGAGATATCGAGAGCCAGCCGTTCCTGGAGGCCATCCGTCAGGTGGCCATCGAAGTGGGCCGGGAGAACAGCATGTTCATCCACGTTACCCCTCTTCTGCATGTAACGAGCAGCGGGGAGTACAAGACGAAGCCGACCCAGCATTCGGTAAAGGAACTGCGAGGCCTGGGCATTGCACCGGACGTGTTGGTGCTTCGTGCCGAGGGAGATATCGACGATGAAATCCGTGAGAAAATCGCCATGTTCTGCAACGTGAAGCCGGATTGCGTCATCTGCAACAAGGACGTGCCGGAGCTGTACTACGCACCGGTAATGCTGGAAGAATCCCGCTTCAGTGAAATCGTGTGCCGAGAACTTGGACTGGATCCGGGGGTATTGGATCTGCACGAATGGAACGAAATGCTGCAGCGGATTGAATCCCGCCGGGGTCATGTGACCATCGGACTGATCGGAAAATACACCAAGCTCCACGATGCTTACCTTTCCGTGGCAGAGGCGCTGCATCACGGAGGCTACGAAAACAGCGTGCACGTGGACATCCGCTGGATCGAATCGGAGGATCTGGAGGAACAGGATCCGGGGACCATTCTGGGGGATGTGGACGGCATTCTGGTGCCGGGCGGCTTCGGCGTCCGGGGCGTGGAAGGCAAAATGCAGGCGGCTCGGTATGCCCGGGAGCACGATGTGCCGTATCTGGGAATCTGCCTGGGCATGCAGACCGCGGTGATGGAATTTGCCCGGGATGTGCTGGGCTATGAGGATGCGGACTCCGCCGAGTTCAACGAGGAGAGCACCCACAAGGTCATCGACTTCATGCCGGATCAGCGGGGCAACATCCCGAAGGGCGGCACCATGCGGCTGGGGGCATATCCTTGCGTCATTCGCAGCGGAAGCATTTTGGAACAGGCATACGGGAAAAAAGAAATTCAGGAACGCCACCGTCACCGGTACGAATTCAACAACGAGTATCGGGAGGCGATTCAGCTGGCGGGAATGGACGTGACAGGCACATCGCCGGACGGTCGTCTGGTGGAAGCGGTGGAAATTCCGGCCTTGAGGTTCTTCGTGGGCGTGCAGTATCATCCGGAATTCAAATCCCGCCCGAATGCCGCACATCCGCTGTTCCGGGAACTGGTTCGGGCAGCCATGCAGAAGTAGGGAAAATTCATTTTCATTTTCTCGTTTGATGCCATAGAAGTATTGAATAACCGGGGATTCTAGACTACAATAGAAGTCTAAAAAGAAAGCAATTTCGAAACCAATAATGGAAGCAAAGGAGTGGGAAGAATGGAAATTAGAATTGAAGAAATTATCAATGCAATCGCCACTTCGGCGAAGGATACAGAATACTACTACGACACCGAAACCGGAGATCTGGAAATGACCATCGACGGGGAGATTCTGGGAAACAGGGATATCGATTTGACCGATGATGAACGGTACATCCGCCTGCCGGATCGGTATGAACTGGATGAAAAGAAGATGGTGACGGATTTCGCCCGCCATGCGGACGATCCGGTGCTTCGGGCAAAGCTGCTCCAGGTGATTTCTCAGGATGACAGCCTGAACCTGTTCCGGGAGACGGTGCAGGATCTGAACGTCTCCGTTCACTGGGACCACTACCGGGAAGCGGCCTTCCGCAAAGTGGCGACGGAATGGTGCGACTACAACGATATCGATTACGTGGATGAGAATCGGGATCGGGTCATTGAAGGTGCGGTATACCGCCACTTCAAGGGAAAGAAGTACCGTGTTCTGGGCGTGGCAAAGCACAGCGAGACGCTGGAGGAGCTGGTGATTTACCAATCCATGGATGCGGACAAGGTGCTGTGGGCGCGCCCGAAGAAAATGTTCTGCAGTAAAGTGACCGTGGACGGCGAAGAGAAGGAGCGGTTCGAACTGGTTGAAAGGCCTTAAAACATTGACATTTCGGCGTTTTGGTGATAAAATACGATGCTACAACGAAGCCTTTGGCAGGGAATCTGCTACGGGCTTCGTCCTTTGACTGCTTAAAGATATTCACCGGCGAACCGAAGGGTAGAGGGACAGCATATGAACAACAAGAAGTATGACGGCGTTTATTATGAAGGGCCGTATGTGGAGACACTGAAGGAAGTTATTGAGAACACGGTGGCGGAATATCCGGATCGCACGGCCTACCTGTACAAGGACGTGCATAAGGATCCTTTCCAATCCATCACCTATAAGGAATTTGACGTGCAGCGCCGGGCGCTGGGAACCGCGCTTCTCGGCATGGGCCTCAAGGACAGCAAGATTGCGGTGACCGGAGAGAACTCCCATCGCTGGGCGCTCTCTTATTTTACCGTTGTGACGGGTGTGGGCGTCATCGTTCCGATTGACAAGAGCCTCCAGATTGGAGAAATTGAGAACTTGCTGCGCCGCGCCGATGTGGAGCTGCTGTTCGTCTCCCCGAAGATGGTGGATTCTCTGATTCCGTGCCTGGATGCGGTGGAGTCCCTTCGGTATCTGGTAATTACGGATTCTCCGGAAAAGGATTATTCCAAGTATCGAGAGGATTCCCGAATTCTGCTTCAGTCCGAATTGGTCAAAGTGGGTAAAAGAAAACTTCGAGAAGGTCACTGCGAGTACGAGGAGGCGGAAGTAAACGCGGACGATCTGTCCACGATTCTGTTTACCTCCGGCACCACCGGCCTGGCCAAGGGCGTAATGCTTTCCCATCGGAACCTGGCACAGAACGTGTACAACATGTCCAAGTTCTTCCGTATTCCGGATGGTGGTCGGGTGTTGTCGGTACTGCCGATTCACCATGCTTACGAAATGAGCTGCACCGTGATGACCAGTTTTTACCAAGGAGCCACGGTGGTAATCTGCGAAGGCCTGAAGCACATTCAGTCCAACTTCGCTGAGGCGGAGTGCAGCGTTATGCTGGGCGTTCCCCTGATTTTTGAGAACATGCACCGGAAGGTATGGAAGCAGGCAGAGAAGAGAGGTTCTCTTTCCAAACTGCAGAGAGGAATCGCCCTGTCCAAGAAGATGAAGTTCCAGAACCATCCGAGGGCGACCCGGAAGATGTTCCAGACCATTCACAAGCTGTTCGGCAAGAACCACTACATGTTCATTGCCGGCGGTGCGGCAATCGATCCTGCGGTGATCGATGATTTTGAAGCCATGGGATTCCCGATGTTCCAGGGATACGGAATGACGGAATGCTCCCCGATTATTGCCATGAACTCGGATCGGTATCGGAAATCCGCAGCGGCAGGCAAACCGCTGCCGGGTACCGAAGTTCGAATTGTGGATGAGAATGAGGAAGGCATCGGCGAGATTATCGCAAAGGGACCGTCGGTGATGCAGGGATATTACAAGGATCCGGAGAACACGGCGAAAACCTTGCGGGACGGATGGCTGTACACCGGCGATTACGGATACTTCGATGAAGACGGCTTCCTGTTCATTACCGGACGGAAGAAGAATGTCATCGTCACCAAGGGCGGAAAGAATATTTTCCCGGAAGAGGTAGAATACTACCTACAGCTGGATGAGCGGATTCAGGAAGTCATCGTCTACGGCAAGCATGACGATACAAAGGATGACCTGGTCTGCACGGCAATCATCTATCCGAACTACAGCGTTCTTCGGGAACAGGGCGTTCAGGAAGATGGAGAGATTTACCGCGTCCTTCGAAAAATTGTGGACGACGCCAACGACAAGATGCCGCCGTATAAGAGGGTAAAGCGGATTGAGGTTCGAGATGAAGAATTCATCAAGACCACCACCCTGAAGATAAAGAGATTTGAGGAACAGAACTATGAATACAAATTTGATGATCGGTCGATCCATTCCGGCAGAAGAGTATAAGGAAATCCGCCGGCAGGAGCGGGCGGAAATGGACCGGATTCAGGAACAGATTGACAACTGGTCCAACCCCCGCGTACAGTACCGAGGACACGATATTCCGGTGGACCTAAAGGATATGCTGGAGACCACGGTGGCACATTTTCCGGAGCGGGCCCTGTTCAAGCAGAAGTTCAACCGAAACGAGCCTTTCCGGGAAATCACATTCCGCCAAGTGCTGGACGATGTGTATGCGCTGGGAACCGCATTTCTGGATTTGGGACTGCGGGAGAAGAAAATCGGCGTCATCGGAAAGAACAGCTATCAGTGGTGTGAAACATATTTGGCGGTAACCGGCGGCGTGGGCGTCATCGTTCCGCTGGACAAGGAACTCCACGAAGAGGAACTGAAGCAGATTACCGTCAAGGGTGAACTCAGCGCCGTCATTACGGTGGAGAACAAATATTACGAGACATTCAAAGCCATCAAGGAAAGCGGAGAATCTCAGCTGGAATACGTAATCAACGTGGCCATGGAAGAGGATGAGTCGCCGAAGGACGGATACATCTCCTGGAATAAGCTTCGGGAGACGGGCCGGAAAGCGGTGCACAACGGCGATCGAAAATACATCGATGCCCCGGTAGTCAATACGGACCTGTCGGTCATTCTTTTTACCTCCGGCACCACCGACGTATCCAAGGGCGTAATGCTGAACCAGAAGAACTTGGTGCTGGACACCTATCTGGCACAGACCCTTCTGGAAGTGCGCCAGGGAGAGGATACCTTCTTCTCCATCCTGCCGCTGCACCACACCTATGAGTGTACGGCCACCTTCCTGGAGTGCGTGTACAACGGAACTACTATGGCGATTTGCCAGGGTCTGAAATATATCGTAAAGGATATGCAGGAAACCCGGCCGAACCTGCTGCTGGGCGTTCCGGTTATCTTCGAAAATCTGTACAACAAGATTACGAGAAACGTTCGGAAGAGCGGCAAGGAAAAACAGCTGAACACCCTGTTCCGAATCAACCGGGTGACGAAGAAAATCGGCCTGGATATTTCTAAGCAGGCCACCAAGCAGATTACAGAGCTCTTTGGCGGAGAGCTTCGCACGGTCATCTGCGGAGGTGCGGCGGTGGACGGGGACATCCTGGATTACTTCGGCGATCTGGGATTCAGGAGCGTGCAGGGATACGGCCTGACGGAGTGCTCTCCGGTTATCGCTTTGAATCCGGACAACGCCAAATTCATCAACAACAAGTCCGCCGGATACCTTTTCCCGCTGAGCGAGTGCAAGATTGTGGATAAGGATGAGGACGGATGCGGCGAGATCTGCTTGCGCGGTCCGACGGTGATGATGGGATATTACAAGGATCCGGAGCGGACGGCAGAGGCCATCGATTCCGACGGCTGGTACCACACCGGCGATCTGGGATACATCGATGAACAGGAGTACGTCTACATCACCGGTCGAAAGAAGAGCATTATCATCACCGGAAACGGTAAGAACGTGTACCCGGAGGAGCTGGAGTTCTACCTCCAGAAGAGCGAATACATCAGCGAGAGCATGGTGTGGGGCGATGAAACCAATGCAGACCCGACTCGCCGCGGTATATATGCTACCATCCGGGTGAACAAGGAGGCCATCGAGGATAAATTCGGTGCGGATTACTCCAAAGAGCAGGTGACGGAATTTATCAACCGAGAGGTGGATAAAGCCAATGAGAAGCTGCCGCTGTTCAAGAAAATCACCCACGTAATCATTCGGGAGCGAGAATTCAACAAGACCACGACGCACAAGATCCTGCGCCGAGATGAGGACAACAAATGGGCATAGGAGGCACGGGGATGACAGAGAGAAGATATCCTGCGATTGTGATTGACCACGAGAGCCTGAGACATAATGTAAAAACAATTTGCGATTGGTGCGAGGATACCGGGATTTTTGTGGCCGGCGTCATCAAAGGGGCCAACGGCATTCTGTCGGTGGCGGAAGATTACGTGGCCGGCGGCGCAAAGATGATTGCCTCCTCTCGCATGGAGCAGCTGAAGCGCTGCCGCGAGGGAAACATCGGTGTTCCCCTGCTGATGATTCGGGTGCCGATGCTTTCGGAGCTGGATGAGCTGGTGCAGGTGGCGGATTGCAGCCTGAACAGTGAACTGGTTACCCTGCGGGCGCTGGACAAGGCGGCCGAAGCTCACGGCGTGGTGCACAACGTGGTGCTGATGGCGGACCTGGGCGACCTGAGGGAAGGCTACTTCAACTACGATGAGCTGGTGGAAACCGCAGAAACCGTGGAACGGGAACTGCCCCACCTCCACCTGGCGGGAATCGGAACCAATCTGGGCTGCTACGGATCGGTAATGGCCACGGAAGATAAAATGCAGGAGCTGGCGGACCTGGCGATTCGGGTGGAGAAATCCATCGGCCGGGAGCTGGAAATCGTGTCCGGCGGAGCCACATCCAGCCTGATGGGCGTGTTCGGCGGATACATGCCGGAGAAAATCAACATGCTGCGCATTGGCGCGGCCGCTCTGGCGGGATCGCTGGAGGACATGCGGGTTTGCTACGGATATTCGGAAATGGATGCATTGCGAGATGATGCTTTTACCCTGGAAGCCCAGGTAGTGGAAGTCAAAAAGAAGGCCTCTCATCCAATCGGGCAGCTGGGCGTGGATGCTTTCGGCAAGAAACAGACCTATGTGGACCGGGGCGAGCGAACCCGGGCGCTGGTGGCCGTGGGCCGCGCCGACTACGGAGAAATTTCGGATCTGGTGCCGACGATAGAGGGCATGGAAGTCATCGGGGCTTCGGGCGACCACACCATTCTGGATATTGAAGATGTTAAAGAGCCGATTGAAATCGGAGATATAATTACGTTTAAACTGAAGTATTCCGCGATTCTGAGAATTACCGGAAGCGAAAATGTTCGAAGATATGAAAGGAGCAACTAGAACATGGCGAATGCAATGCATGAAATGACGAAGGTCGGTTACGATAACCTGGTGAAGGAACTGGAGAACTGCACCGGCCCGATGCGGCTGGAGATTGCGGCAAGACTGAAGGAAGCGATTTCCTACGGAGATATTTCCGAGAACTCGGAATACGATGCAGCGAAGGAAGCGCAGGCAGAGAACGAAGACCGCATCAAGGAAATCGAGGAAATTCTGAGAACCGCAAAGGTTGTGGATGCCGATGACCTGGAATCCGAGGGAACCGTGCAGACCGGTGTTACGGTTCGCGTAAAGGACCTGGTATACGATGAAGAGATGACATACCAGATTGTAGGAAACACCGAGGCGGATCCGTTCAACGGAAAGCTGTCCAACGTATCCCTGGTAGGCGAGCACCTGATTGGCACAAAACAGGGCGACGTTGTGGAATTCTCCGTACCGGAGGGAACCGCAAAATACGAGATTTTGGAAGTTTTATAGGAAGTTTGTACGCGCAGCACATTGCAGAAAGGAAAAGAAAAAGGAAACAACATGAGTAACGATAATCACAATGCTCCCGAGACCGTGGAACTGACCGCAGAAGAAGTCAGCGAACAGAGAAAAATCCGCAGAGAGAAATTGCAGGAACTTCGTGATATGGGCAGAGACCCATTTGTACAGGAAACGTACAACGTAACTGCACACAGCAAGGACATCAAGGAGAACTTCGAAGCCATGGAAGGCGAGGAAGTTGCCATCGCCGGCCGTATTATGAGAAAAAGAATCATGGGCAAGGCGGCGTTCTTCGATGTACAGGATAAGCAGGGCAGAATTCAGTGCTATATCAAGAGAGATGATATCGGCGTCGATGAGTACAAAATCTTCAAGACCTACGACATCGGTGATATCGTGGGCCTGCGCGGTTTTGTCTTCAAGACCCGTACCGACGAGGTATCCGTTCACACTCAGGAGCTGACCCTTTTGGCAAAATCCCTGCAGGTGCTGCCGGATAAGTGGAGCGGCCTTCAGGATATCGATCTGAGATATCGTCAGCGTTATGTAGACCTGATCATGAACGAAGATGTTCGGAAAACCTTCTACAACCGTGCGAAGATTGTGAAGACCGTTCGGGAAGTATTGGAAGAGGATTACGGATTCCTGGAAGTAGAGACCCCGGTTCTCCAGACCATCGCCGGCGGTGCAAACGCTCGTCCGTTCAACACCCACCACAACGCCCTGGACTTCGACCTGAAGCTGAGAATCTCCCTGGAGCTTCCGCTGAAGAGACTGATTGTCGGCGGACTGGACAGAGTATACGAGCTGGGCAAGGTTTTCCGTAACGAAGGTATGGACAAGAATCACAGCCCGGAATTCACCTCCATGGAAGCGTATATGGCATACGGCAACCTGGAAGATATGATGGACCTGATGGAACAGGTTGTATATAAGTGCGCGATGGCGGTAAACGGTTCTCCGATTATCACCTACGAAGGAAAGAGCTTCGATGTTACTCCGCCGTGGAACAAGATCGATATGACGGAGACCGTTATCAAGGTAACCGGAATTCCGTTCGACAAAATCGACGATGATGAAGAAGCTCGTGCCGCAGCAATCAAGTACGGCATGAACGAGGAAGACGTAAAGAACTGGACGCGCGGCAAAATCATCGCCGAGATGTTCGAAGAATACTGCGAGGACCTGCCGGGCCTGCTGGACGGACCGGTATTCCTCACCGGACATCCGGTAGACGTATCCCCGCTGTCCAAGAGAGACCCGAAAGACCCGAGAATCACTCGTCGTTTCGAGGCATACATCAACGGATGGGAACTGTCCAACGCCTTCTCCGAGCTGAATGACCCAATCGACCAGTACGAGAGATTTGCAGAGCAGCAGAGAGAACTGGACCTGGGTATCGACGACGAAGCACACCCGATGGACACCGACTACGTCAATGCACTGGAAATCGGTCTGCCTCCAACAGGCGGCATCGGAATCGGTATTGACCGCCTGGTAATGCTCATCACAGATTCCACAACCATCCGTGACGTACAGCTCTTCCCGGTTATGAAGCCGCTCGCAGGCGAGTAAGCTTCGAAGAAGCGCCACTCGACTGCGCCGAGGAAAAGCGCAAACGGGTTTGCGCCCGAGGCGAGCGGCGAATGCAGCGGATGGAGCATTGCCACGACTGGGCAGAAAAGGAGCAATGCGACAGGAGTCGCGAAAGCCGAGTCAGAACTAGCGAGCTCCGCAGGAGCCGAATAGAAAACAAAAATGCCGACCTCAAACGTCTGTTTTGCGGTCGGCATTTTTGTTTACCGATTGATGGGCATAAGCATGTTGGCGTCGACCTCCCCGCAAAGCCTTTGTCTTCCGCCTGGTCACGCCAACAAGCTCAGGCTTATTCTTGTGGCCCTTACCATTGACATCCTTGCCGGGACAAGTGAAGAGTAAAAAGATTGCGAAATGATCGCGGTTCGCAATCAAAAAAGATATAATGAAAAAAAGAGGAGGTGACATCAATGGCAAGAACTGCAAGTGTATTCGCACGTGTTGAACCTGAAGTGAAAGAACAGGCGGAGCAGGTACTCGATCGACTCGGTATTCCAATGTCCAATGCAGTGGGAATGTTTCTGAGACAGATTGTGCTTCAAAGAGGAATTCCTTTTGAAATGAAACTTCCATCCTGTGAAGAACCGGTTTCATACGGCTCTTTGACAAAAGAGCAATTCAGTATAGAGATAGAGAAAGGGATGGAAGATATTAAGGCTGGCAGACTGAACGGATTATGGCTGCTATTCGAAGCTTGGATACCATGCCAAAAAGAAATCGCCTTTAAGAGAAAGAACCATGGCATGGCAGAGGACTTCGATTTTTCCCGGTGGACAATTACCTGGTATTTTACAAGATAGATGAAGAAACTGAAATGGTATACGTAGTGCGAATTATGTATAGCGGACGTGATATCCATAAACTGTTACGGCAAACGGAAGATGTTTTAGAAACCTAAAAGAGGAGGGCGCATGAACAAAAAGTGGCTTTTAGTAATCCTGTTGATTGCATCGGTATCGTTTAATTTTGTTTTGTTAACGTTGCCGGAATCCCCGAAGGATACGTGTTGACGTTGGATGGTAATGCCAAAGACAGAATGTACCATTCTGATGAGGACATCATTTATAATCTCGATAAGAATAGGTTCGCAGCACAGACAGACAAGCAGACCCGTGATTTCGAAGTTCGAAGTCGTGGGTCTACTTTTACTTTTTTCTGTGGTACAATATATGTATTGCGAAAGGCAGTGCAGCATTATTGAGAGCAAAGGCTTGGATGAAGTAATTGAAAGAAGGACGGCCATGGAATCCATTGAACAAAAAAGCCTTTATGGGCGGAAATTTTCAATAGCAAAAGAGAACCCATCGATTCCCGGATGCACGGTTTCAAAAGAAATTCATAGCGGCGAGAATTATATTACCGTTTTTTCACTGGCGAAGAACACGGACATTAGCGCCGAGATTTACCCTTATTATAAGATGATCGTTGTTGCAGCCGGAAGTCTGGAGGTGTATGGAAACAATGGTTTTACCCGAAACCTGGAAACCGGGGACAGCATCGTGACACTGACAGACACGCCGATGGGCATGCGAACGTCAGAAGGAACCGTTTATACCGAAGTAGCAGTAAGAAAGGATGATATTATGAACGAATTAATTAAAGCCGGAGAGGTTTTTCGTTTGACAGAACTTGTACCTTATGCGGATGGCAAAATTGTAAATATGGATGTGGTGCACAACGATAAAATGAAATTCGTTGTCATGGCATTTGACGAGGGAACCGGGCTGTCGGAACATGCTGCTCCCGGGGAGGCAATCATATTCGCGCTGGATGGCGAGGGGGTCATCGGTTACGAGGGCGAGGAACATCCGATTCAAGCCGGTGAGAACTTCCGCTTTGCGAAAGGCGGGCTCCATTCGGTAAAAGCAACGAGGAAATTTAAGATGGCACTTCTTCTTACGTTGGAATAAGGAGGTGGCGAATATGGGGATAGACCCGTTTAAGGAGTATTTGAGAGAATCTGAACCGGATAAGGTGTACAAAGGATATGCTTGGAGCACAGCAATCGGGCTTCAGGCGGTGGATGGACTCAAGCCATCTAAATACTTGATTGAGACTGCCATTCAAAATATTGAAGGCAAGATTACAATGAAAGAAGCGCAGAATCTTATCGACAGTTACTATGAAGAACGTCCGATGCACTTGATGGAGGGGGAACGTACGGAAGAAGCGGATAAGGTTTCTTCTCGTATTGCGGAAATTCTCTCCGAAACAGCGTTCTCGTTTTCGCCCAATGAATATATTTCTATTCACCGTAAACTATTTCAGGGAATTTACGAACACGCCGGAAAGATTAGAGATTATAATATTACAAAGAAAGAGTGGATCCTTGATGGAGAAACTGTTGTGTACGGCAGTGCTTCCGAACTGATGGCAACCCTGGAATATGATTTTTCACAGGAGAGGAATTATAGCTATAGAGGGCTGTCGATGGATGAAATCATTCATCATTTGGCGGTTTTTATCTCGAGGTTATGGCAAATCCATATTTTCGGCGAAGGAAATACGAGAACAACGGCCGTGTTCTTCATCAAGTATTTGAGAACACTGGGCTTCTCTGCAACCAATGATATTTTTGCGGAAAATGCGTGGTATTTCCGAAATGCACTTGTTCGTGCAAACTATACGAACCTTCAAAAAGGTATTCACGAAACAACAGAGTATCTGGAAACATTTCTCAGAAATCTGCTTTTGAACGAGAAAAATGAACTTCATAATCGAGATCTTCATATAGGTGAAACTTTGAATGAAGAAAAAGTGGACATTCGAGTCGCTAAAGTGGACATTCAAGACAAAAAAGTGGATATTCAAAACAAGAAAGTGGACATTTTAAGTGTACTTGCCGAGAGAGGAGGGAGCTTTTCGATAAAAACAACGGTTCATATCCATAGGCTTTTCGACAAATATGGTTTTGATGGAGTATTCGGAAGAAGTGCAGTTATGGAGATTCTTGAGCTAAAAGAGTCAGGTGCATCAAAACTTCTTTCCAATCTGATGCAGGCAGATATTATCGAGCCGGTATCCGGTCACGGAAAAGGAAAGTATAAATTCAAGAAGTAATTAGAAATTCCAAGGAGTGACACTATGAACAAACAAGAAACCTATCAATATCTGAAAGATCACAACATTCCGTTTGAAATCACGGAGCACCCGGCGGTGTACAATATGGAAGAACTGGAGTCCATCGATCTTCCCTATCCGGAGGGGGACGCCAAAAACCTCTTCGTCCGGGACGACAAGAAAAAGAATTATTATCTGATCACGGTAAAAGGTGACAAGCGCGTCAACCTCAAGGATTTCCGGAAAACCCACGGGCTGCGGCCACTTTCTTTTGCCTCTCCGGAGGATTTGAAAAAATACATGGATCTGACGCCGGGAGCCGTGACACCTTTGGGATTGCTGAACGTGGAAGAGGCACCGATTACCCTGTATTTGGATTCGGAATTCAAAGACAGCATCATCGGCATTCACCCGAATGAAAACACGGCAACGGTGTGGCTGAAGGGAGACGACCTGGTGGCGCTCCTTCGCGAAAACGGATGCGAAGTGGAAATTGTGGAAATATAGGAGGACAGATGGTACGAGAAATTATGAAAGATCCCTTTTTCCTGGGACAGAAGTCGGATCCGGCAACGAAAGAAGATCGGACAATCGGCCGGGATTTGATGGACACCCTGCAGGCGCACCGAGACGGATGCGTGGGCATGGCGGCCAACATGATTGGCATCCGAAAGAACATCATTATCGTAAACATGGGCATCATGGACATGGTCATGTTCAATCCGAGAATCCTCTCGGCAAAGAAACCCTTCGAGACGGAAGAAGGATGCCTCTCCCTTACCGGTGTCCGCAAGACTACCCGCTATGAAGAAATCGAGGTGGAATTCCGGGACATGGATTGGAAGCTGCAGCGGAGAGCGTTCACCGGCTGGACTGCACAGATTATCCAGCATGAAGTGGACCACTGCAACGGCATTGTCATCTAGTTTTCCTTGGGGATTATAATCGTATCTCCCACAAGCGCCTTCTTGACAATTGGAGCTTATCGAGCAGATGCAATGAAATACGCCTAGAATTTCAGAGCGACTTCACGCTGCTTTTCCAAATTAAGCTAATTAGCGTGAACGTTATTTCTGTGATACATGGTTTCGCCATGGTATTTCATGTGTGAAAGTCAACCTGATAAGAACGGTTCACGCTTTTTTGAAGGAAATCAGCGTTCTGGCGTGAATTGTCAATGGCAATCCGACACTCCAAAATTAGAATTTTGCAAAAGCAGCGAATTGCGTTCACGCTGAATTCGCATTTTCAGTCAAAAAGCGTGAACTGTCTTTGAAATTCTAGACATATGAGATTGCGCGGGAAAAGCATAGATAATGCAATTAGAAAAAATGCTTTCGACCTTGACTTATATAAAATCGAAACAAGTCGAAAACGGAAAGGACTTCACAGCCACTCTGCGAAGTCCTTTTCATATACCTTATTTTTCATCTTCCGAATCCGAAGCTTCCAATTCAATCGGCTTAATCGGGTATTCCTGAATCACCTGCTTCAAACAGCGAATAAAATCATCCACCAGCGGGCTTCGGCCCGCATTTTTCTTTCTCGAAAGTCCGATTTCCCGGCAAGTCTCCGGCTCAATCGGCAGGATTTTCGGCTGCAATTCCGGAATTTCCGCCACCACCCGGTTGGAATCGATCATCAGACCGGTGGAAATCGAATATCCTCTTCCCACTGCCACGTTGGTATTTACCGACATCATGCTGATGGTGTTGTCGTTCGGCACCTGATAGGAAATGTCGTACTTATCCAGCAGATTGGTAATATCCCGGTTTCCGTATGGGTTCGGGATGAAAATATATTTGTCCTCGAAATCCTGCACCGAAACGGAATGCTGATGCGGGTCGTTTTTCGGAAGCAGTCCGAAGAAACGATCCTGAATCAGCGGCGTCCAACTGTAATCCGGATCGGTCCAGGAGCGAACTGTCAGGCCCACGTCCGCATCGTCGTCCCGAAGCCATCCGTTAATCTGGAACGGGTCTCCGGTAAAAACATTCACCGGGACGTCCGGGTGTTCCGCAGAGAAGCGGGAAATGGTTAGCGGAATCCATTTGATGGAAGCCGACTCGATGGCGGCAATGTTAAGTCCCGCCGCCATGCTGCTTCGCCCCAATGCAATGGAATGCTCCAGTCGTTCCATGGAATCCAAAACATTCAGGATGTCCGGCAGAATTTTTCGGGCATTGGCGGTAGGAATCCGACTGGTTCCCTTTTTCTCCAGAAGGGAAAAGCCCACCTCATCTTCCAAGCTTTTAATCATGTAAGAAATTCCGGCGTGGGTATAGCCGAATGATTTGGCAACCTTGGTATAACTTCCGGTGTTGCACACAGCCACAAAGGCCTTCAATTTATTAATATCCATAGTCAAACTCCATCATTCTGATGTAAAGAACTAATCATTTTCATTATAGAATTCAATGAATATTAATGCAATATATGAAAAAAATTTATCAAACGATAGATAGTTAATAGAAAATATCGATAAAAACTTGACAAGATAAAAGCCTTTAAAATCAAGGAAAATTTAGATAAAAAGAATTCCTTGCAAAATGAAAGTAAAACCAATTGTCAAAACACTCACAAAATCGCCCATGGATATTGACGAAAAATTAACGGTCGGTATAATGGAATTGCATTAAAGAAAACACAAAATGTCAGGGGTGGAAAATGATCACACTGGGAATTGATATCGGATCGACAACATCGAAATGCATTCTCCTTCGGGATGGAAAAGAAATCATCGGAAAAAGTCTCCTTGTGGGAGGTATGGGTACGGACAGTCCCAAGAAAGCGATGGATACCGTCCTGAAGGAGTGTGAAATAACACCCGAGGACGTTGCAAGAACGATTGTAACCGGATACGGAAGAAAAAATTTTGAATTCGGCGACGGCGAGGTCAGCGAGCTGACCTGTCACGGACTGGGCGGACGGTTCGTTTTTCCGGAACTTCGAAGCGTCATTGACATCGGAGGACAGGATGCGAAAGTCATCGTCTTGTCGGAGAGCGGCAGAATGTCCAACTTCGTCATGAATGACAAGTGTGCGGCAGGCACAGGACGTTTTCTGGATGTGATGGCAACGATTCTCCAAATGGACATTGGCGACTTTGATGCCTGTGCAGCAAAATCCAGCGATCCGGCCTCGATCTCAAGCACTTGCACGGTGTTCGCTGAATCGGAAGTCATCAGCCAGCTGGCAAATGGGGTGAAACGAGAAGATTTGATTGCAGGAATCTGCAGCAGCGTGGCAGCCCGGGTGTCCGCACTGGCAAGGAGGGCTGGCGTAACGCCTATGGTGTGCATGTCCGGCGGAGTGGCAAAGAACGGTGCTGTACGAAGAGCATTGTCCGAAAGCTTGGACATGGAGATCGCGGTGGATCCGCTGGCACAGTACTTCGGTGCTATCGGCGCAGCGCTGTACGCATATCGACAAGCGATAAAATAGCCGGAAGAGCTATTGAAGAGAATATTATTTTTACAACACATTACTGAATTGCGAAAGAAAGCAGGAGGTTCTTATGGCAGAGGAAAAGAAAGCCCGCCGTCCGGTGGATCCGAATTCGGCGAAGTACAAACTCGGTAAAATCGCTTCCGATGCATTTGCGGATGCCATCGAGGCGAAGAAGGAAGGAAAACCGGTTGCGTGGGTATCCAGCAACTTTCCGGTAGAAATTCCGGAAACTTTGGGACTGGCAACTGCATATCCGGAGAACCAGGCAGCGGGAATTGCTGCAAGAGGTGCCGGCGAAAGAATGTGCGAAGTGGCAGAAGCGGATGGATATTCCAACGACATCTGTGCGTATGCTCGAATCAGCATGGCGTACGCGAAGCTGAAGGAATGTCCGGAGCAGGATGTGGCAATGCCGGATGTACTGCTCTGCTGCAACAACATCTGCAACTGCATGATTAAATGGTACGAAAACCTGGCCATTGAACTGAATATCCCGATGATCCTTCTGGACATTCCGTTCAACCCGGATTACGAAGTGTCACAGGCGGAAATCGATTATGTATCCGCTCAGTTCTGGGATGCGGTACACACCTTGGAGAACCTGTTCGACCTGAAGTGGTCCGACGAGCGGTTCAAGGAAGTGACCGGATTCAGCTGCCGCTCCAGCAGAGCATGGCTGGATGCAACGGCACAGGCGAAGTACACACCATCTCCGTTCAACGGATTTGACCTTCTGAACCACATGGCGGTAATGGTAACCGCAAGAGGCAAGGAAGCGGCCGGAGAGGCGATGGAGCAGCTCCTGAAAGAATACAAAGAAAACCACGAGAACGGCACCAGCACCTATCGCGGCGAAGAGAAATACAGAGTGATGTTCGAAGGAATCGCTTGCTGGCCATATCTGAGAGCGACTTCTCACGGCCTGCGGGACAGAGGCATTAACATGGTAACTACCATTTATGCCGATGCATTCGGTTTCGACTACCACTCTTTCGATGAGATGATCGCCGCATACTGCAGCGTACCGAACGCCATCAACCTTGAGAAATCCAGAGACAAGAGAATCAAGCTCTGCAAGGACAACAACGTGGAAGGACTTCTGGTTCATACCAACCGTTCCTGCAAACTGTGGAGTGGATTCATGAGCGAGATGAGCCGTCAGATCGGCGAAGCTTGCGGAATTCCGGTAACCAGTTTCGACGGCGACCAGGCAGATCCGCGGAACTTCTCCGAAGCACAGTACGATACCCGCGTACAGGGCTTGATGGAAATCATGGAAGCGAACAAAGAAGCGAAGGGAGAGTAACGATGGTAAACGAAATTTTCGATCAGTTTCATAAGATAGCAACAGCACCGCGTGCTCAGATGGATTCCTATCTCCAACAGGGTAAAAAAGTCGTTTTGACTTCCCCTGTCTATACTCCTGAAGAAATACTCCATTCAATGGGATTCGTGCCAATGGGCGCGTGGGGTGCTGATGTTGAACTGAACCGTTCCAAAGAATATTTTCCGGCATTCCTATGTTCCATCGTGCAGTCCATGCTGGAACTGGGAATCAACGGAGCCTATAAGGGTGCCAGCGCAATCGTCATTCCGTCTCTGTGCGATACACTGAAGACGCTGGGAGAGAACTGGAAATATGCCGTGAAGGATATTCCGTTCATTCCGATGACTTATCCGCAGCACAGAAAGCCGGCATACGGCATTGCGTACACAAAGGCCGGATATGAAAGAGTGATTCACGATCTGGAAAAGCTGGGTGGCAAGTTCGACGCAGCCGCACTGGCAGAATCCAATCGAATCTATAACAGACACAATCAAGTAATGCGCCGGGCAGAAGAAGTTCTGGCGAACCATCCTGAAATCACAGCGGCACAGCGTAGCGACCTGTTCAAGAGTGCGTTCTTCATGCTAAAAGAAGAGCATACCGCACTGGTAGAGCAGCTCATTAAGGAACTGGAAGGCACCGCACCGGCAGCGGAAAAGCTTCCGGTTATCGTCTCCGGTATCCTGACAGACGCACCGCAGCTGAATGCCATCATGGATGAGCTGGGATTCCACATCGTGGCCGACGATGTAGCGGCACAGTCCCGTCAGTATCGGACCGATGTTCCGGAAGGCGAGGATGCCCTTCAGGCACTGGCAGAGAAGTTCGGAAACATGGACAACTGTTCCGTTCTCTACAATGTGGAAAAGCCAAGAGTGCAGTGGATTGTGGACACAGCAAAAGAGAGAAACGCCAAAGGCGTTATCGTGGTCATGACGAAGTTCTGCGATCCGGAAGAATTCGACTACGTGATGATCAAGAAGGCATGCGAAAAGGCGGACATTCCGGCGACATTAATCGAAGTAGACCGTCAGATGAAGCAGTTTGAACAGATTCGAACCAATCTCGAAACATTCCGGGATATGGTGAATATGTAGCTTAGAAAAGCAGGAGGTTATGAAATGAGCGAAGTAAGACTCCCCCTGGAAGGGGTGAAGGTTGTAGAGCTGGCAACATTTATTGCCGCTCCTTGTACCGCAAGATTCCTCGCAGACCTGGGTGCAGACGTTATCAAAGTGGAAGCTCCGAAGGGAGACCCGCTGAGATACACCGCTGTAAACGAAGGTCGTCCGCTGGATCAGAAGGAAAACACATCCTACGACTTGGAGAATGCCGGCAAGAGATGTATTTCCTTGAACACAAAATCCGAAGAAGGAAGAGAAGCTCTGGAGAAGCTGATTGCCGATGCGGATGTATTTATCTGCAACTGGCGTCAGGGACCGCTGAAGAGAGCCGGTTTGGATTGGGAAACCCTCCACGCAAAGTATCCGGCACTGGTATTCGGTTATGTTTCCGGATACGGCGAAGTGGGACCGGACAAAGATCTGCCGGGATTCGATTTCACCGCATTCTATGCAAGAGGCGGAATTCTGGGACCTCTGAGAGATAAAAAGAGCCTGCCGATGCTCACCGTACAGGGCTTCGGAGATCACCAGGTGGCAATGAACCTGGCGGCCGGCGTGCTGGCAGCACTGTATCGTGCAAAGACTACCGGTGAAGGCGATCAGGTTGTTGTATCCCTCTTCCACAGTGCCGTATGGGACGTATCCCTGATGCTGCAGGCCAGCCAGTACGGCTCCGACAGCTGCAAGTTCCCGATGGAGAGATGGGAGAACGGAAACCCGCTGACTCTGGCATATCAGACCTCAGACGATCAGTGGCTCCAGATTGCGATGCCGCAGTATGACAGACATTATCCGGTTCTCATGAATGCCATGGGACACCCGGAAATGGCAGAGAATCCGAAGTTCTATCCGCAGAAGAATCTGGTTCCGAACAGAAAAGAATTCTCGGAATGGATTACCAACGAGTTCCGCGGAAAGACCTGCGACGAGTGGTGCAAGATTCTGGATGCGGCTGACCTGCCTTACGCAGTGACACAGAACTGGGATACCCTGCTGGAAGACAAGCAGGCATGGGCTTCCAACATCTTCTATGAAATGCAGTACAGCAACGGAAACAAGCGTACGCTGGTTAGACCGCCTGTAATGTTCAAGGAAATGGGCCTGCCGGAATACAACAGAGGACCGTATCTGGGTGAACAGACCGAAAGCATTCTGAAGGAATACGGATATTCCGATGAAGAAGTAGCAAAACTTCTGGAAGAGGGCGCTGCCATTCCGATGGACCCGGCACTGAGAGATTAGTGGGAATATCGGAAACGTGTAGATCGTGAAAATGTTTTTACACCAGCTGCTATAGAGTTAGGGACTGGAAACAAATTAGTGATCAAAACGGGACCCGGCAGAGGGTCAAAAGTAAAGGAGAAGAAGATATGAAAATTGCTGCTTATGAAGTCCGTCCGGACGAAAAACCGGTTATTGAAGCTCGCTGCAAGGAACTGGGAATCGAACTGATTTCCACCGGATCGATTCTGGATTCTTCCACCGTAGAGATGAGCAAGGGCTGTGACGGCGTGACCACACTGGGACAGAGTGATTTCTCCAAGAGCATTCTGGACACCATGGTAGAGAACGGCGTAAAGGTTCAGGCATTCCGCTGCGTTGGATACGACTACATCGACGTTCCCTATGCAAGAGAGCTGGGACTTCGGATTACCCACGGAAGCTACGCTCCGAACGGCGTTGCGGAATACACCGTAATGGCAATCCTGATGAGCATCCGGAAAGCGAAGAAGGCGCTGTACAATACAAACGACAACGACTTCACTCTGAAGGGTAAAATGAGCCGGGAACTGCGTTCCCTCACCGTGGGTGTTATCGGTGCCGGCAAGATCGGATATACCGTTATCAAGATTCTGTCCGGATTCGGATGCCGTATCCTGGCATACGATATGTACCAGAACGATGCAGTAAAAGAATATGCAACTTACGTGGATCTGGATACCCTGTACAAAGAATCCGATGTTATCACGCTGCACACCAACCTGTCCGAGAGCACAGAGAATATGATCGACGGAGAGGCGCTGTCTAAGATGAAGAACGGCGTGGTTCTGGTGAACAATGCCCGCGGCGGTCTGATGGATATCGATGCCATCATCGACGGCGTGGAATCCGAGAAAATCGGCGCACTGTTCATGGATGCATTCCCGGGCGAAGAGGGCATCATCCACATCCCACACGATGAGGATATCATCCGCACACCTGGAATGCCTTACTTCAAGCTGAAGTATCTGCGGTCCTTCGTGAACGTAATTCACACACCGCATATGGCATTCTTTACAGAAGAGGCCAGCAGATCCATGGCACTCTCCGGTATCGACGGAATTTACGAAGTGCTGACCAAAGGTTCTTCCGCACACGAAATTCCACAATAAAATGAATCGGTAAGGCCGGGAGGGGGACTTACTCTCCCGGCATTTTCAAAGCAAAAATCAAGGAGGAAAACATGATTCTTGACAAAAAGCATGCCCTGCAGCAGAAGCTGTTCCGTCAGTTTGCAGAGACGGAATTCACCAAAGAACTGCAGGACGAACTGGATCTCACCGGGGAATTCAACTGGGAGATGCATAAAAAAATGGCTCGTTACGGCTTCATGGGAATAAAGATTCCGGCAGAATACGGCGGAGCCGGCGGTGATAGCCTGTCCTATGTACTGATGGACGAAGAATTTGCTCGTCAGGACCTGGTACTGGCAATCTATGCAAACACATCCAACTCTCTGGGCGGCGGCCCGCTGATGCTGGCAGGAAGCAAAGAGCAGAAGGAAAAATACCTGCCGCTGGTTGCAAGCGGTGAGAAAATCATGGTATTCGGATTGACCGAGCCGGGTGCCGGCTCCGATGCCGGTGGTACCACCACCACCGCAATTCCGGATGGTGACGATTATATCATCAACGGCCGTAAGTGCTTTATCTCCGGCGCACCGATGGCAGACTGGATTATTATTTTCGCAAAGACCGATCTGAGCCTGAAGGGTTCCAGAGGAATCTCCATGTTCATCGTGGACATGCACGCCGACGGCGTTTCTCTGGGCGCTCCGGAGAAGAAGATGGGTATCAAAGGCTATCCGACTTGCGACGTTGTATTCGAAGATGTTCGCGTTCCGAAGGAAAACCTGGTAGGACCTCTGAACAAGGGATTCCAGTATGCGATGAAGACTCTGGACGGCGGACGTCTGGGCGTAGCCGCAATGGCAATCGGTCTGGCACAGGGCTGCCTGGACGAAGCCGTGAAGTATTCCATGGAGAGAAAGCAGTTCGGACACAGACTGGCAGATTTCCAGGCTATTAGCTTCAAGATTGCTAAGATGCAGACCGAACTGGAAGCAGCTCGTCAGCTGACCTATCACGCAGCGGTTCTGAAGGATGCCAACCATCCGGATGCCAGCAAGGCGTGCTCCGAAGCGAAGTTCTTTGCCGCAGAGATGGCAAACAGATGCGCATACGAAGCCGTTCAGATTCACGGCGGATACGGATACATCGAAGAGTACAGAGTGGAAAGAATGTACCGTGACGCTCGTATCCTGAGCATCTTCGAAGGAACCAGTGAAATACAGCAGGTGGTTATCGCCAACAGCCTGCTCAGAAAGTAAGGAGGTAACGGAAATATGAAAATTTTGGTAACTGTAAAGCAGGTTCCTGATACCTCCGGCAAGGTAGCAGTGAACGATGACGGTACGCTGAACCGTGCATCCATGCAGACAATCATCAACCCGGATGACCTGAATGCGGTGGAAGCGGCTCTGGCGCTGAAAGACGAATATGGCTGTGAGGTAGTTGCATTCACCATGGGACCGCCTCCGGCAGAAGGCATGCTGAGAGAGCTGATGGCAATGGGCGTGGACGAAACCGTGCTGATTTCCGCAAGAGAATTCGGCGGCTCCGATACGTATGCTACCTCTCAGATCATTGCAGCGGCAATCGACACTTACGGACTGGGCGACGAAGACATCATCATCGCCGGACGTCAGGCAATCGATGGAGATACGGCACAGGTTGGACCGCAGATTGCGGAAAAACTCCATCTCCCGCAGATTACATATGCCGGAAAGATTGAGAAAGACGGAAATACACTGACCGTTCAGAGAATGCTGGAAGACGGCTACATGGTAGTAAAAACACACACACCATGCATGATTACCTGCATCAAGGAGCTGAACGAGCCGAGATACATGTCCGTAGCAGGAACCGAAAAGTGCTTCGACATGCCGGTTAAGGTAATGGATTACGAAGCGTTGAAGGATCACCCGCTGATCGACAAAACCACCATCGGTCTGAAGGGATCCCCGACCAACATCTTCAAGTCCTTCACTCCACCGAGAAAGGGCGCCGGAATGATTTTGGACGGCTGCGGAAAAGAAACAACAGACGAGCTGGCAGGTATCCTCACCGGCAAGCACATCATCTAAGAAAGGAGAAATATTTATGGCTTACGATAGTGCAGATATTGCTGCTTTCAAGAATGTATGGGTTTTCTGTGAGCAGCGTCAGGGCGTAATGATGCCGACAACTTTTGAGCTGATTTCCGAAGGCCGGAAGTTGGCAGACGAACTGGGAGTAAACCTGTGCGGTATCCTCCTGGGAGAAAACGTAGAAGGAATTGCAAAGGAATTGGGCGGTTACGGTGCCGATCAGGTCATCGTATGCGACAGCCCGCTTCTGAAGAACTACACTACAGATGGATACACCAAAGTCATCTGTGACATGGTAGAAGAATACAAGCCGGAAATCATGCTGTTCGGCGCTTCCAACATCGGAAGAGACCTGGCACCGAGATGTGCCGCAAGACTTCACACCGGTCTGTGCGCAGACTGCACCCACCTGGATGTAGATCTGGGCGGATACATCGACTTCCTGAAGACCGGTTCTTCTCTGGATGTGGAGAACACCAAATTCGAAAGCAAGCTCTTCGATGTAAATACCAATATGAAGATGACCCGTCCGGCATTCGGCGGACACTTGATGGCAACCATCGTGTGCCCGAGATTCCGTCCGGCAATGGCAACGGTTCGTCCGGGCGTTATGAAGAAGAGACCGTTCGACGAAGCAAAAGCAAATGCGGTTGAACTCGTTCATCCGGAATTCAAGCTGGAAGCATCGGATATCGAGACCGAAGTAGTAGATATCGTGAAGGCTGCTAAGAAGATGGTAGACCTGATTGGCGCGGACTTCATCGTATCCGTTGGCCGTGGTATCGCGAAGGATGTAGACGGCGGAATTAAGCTGGCAGAAGAACTGGCAGACCTGCTGGGCGGCGTCGTTGGCGCATCCCGTGCGGTGGTAGATGCCGGCTGGATCGGTGCGGATCATCAGGTTGGTCAGACCGGAAAGACCGTACATCCGAAGGTATACGTAGCACTGGGAATTTCCGGTGCGATTCAGCACAAAGCCGGAATGCAGGATTCGGAATGCATCATCGCTATCAACAAGGCAGACAATGCACCGATTTTCGAAGTGGCAGATTACGGCATCGTTGGCGACCTGTTCAAGGTTGTTCCGCTGCTGATTGACTCCATCAAAGAGGCGAAAGCGCAAGCCTAGCCTGCATAATAACTACCTGCTTGGATTGCCTGCGGCCGATGGCTGCAGGCAATCGCTTGAGCAGAAGGACACCGAATGAAACGCAAAGGAGACCGAGATATGCAAATCGTAGACGGCAAAAAGATCTTTACGATTGTAACGATCAACCCGGGATCCACCTCTACAAAAATCGGGGTATACCGGAACGATCAGAAGGTATTTATAGAGAACATCTATCATACCAAGGAAGAACTGGAGCAGTTCGACTGCGTCCAGTCTCAATTGATGTACCGGGCAAAGCTGGTAGAAAATGCCTGCCGGGTGAATCAGGTGAATTTGGATGATGTGGACTCCTTTGTGGCCCGGGGTGGCGGGATGGCATCCTGTGTTTCCGGCGTGTATTCGGTAAATGATCAGCTGATCTACGACTGTCAGACCGCACGAACCGGTGTCTCCCACCCGGCGATGCTGGCCTGTCAGATTGCCCGTTACCTGGAATCCAGATACGGCGGGAGAGCACTGGTATTCAATCCACCGGATGTGGATGAGTTTCAGGATTTGGCTCGCATCAGCGGAATTAAAGGAATGTATCGGGACAGCCATGTGCACTGTCTGAATCAGAAAGAGGCGGCACATCGATACTGTCTGGAGAAAGGCATTCGATACGAAGATCACAATTTTGTGGTCGCTCATATCGGTGGCGGGGTTTCTTTTACCGCCCATCGAAAAGGAAAGATGATTGACAGCAACGATAATCTGGCGGGAGACGGTCCGATGACGCCGACCAGAGTGGGTTCTTTTCCAACGGTGAAAATCATCAAGATGGCGTATAGCGGAAAGTACACCTACAAACAGATGGAGGAACTGCTTACTCGAAAAGGAGGTCTGTACAGTCACCTTGGAACGGACGATATGCGTGAAATTGTGTGTCGTATCCGGCACGGAGATGAGTATGCAAAGCTGTGCACCGATGCCATGGCGTACCAATTCGGAAAGGCCATCGGATCCTGTGCAGCCGCCTTGCAAGGAAAAGTGGAAGCGATTATTATCACCGGTGGCGTGGCGCATTCAACCTATGTGATCGATCAAATCCGTCCGTACGTGGAATGGATTGCGCCGGTGTGGGTTCTCCCGGGAGAATACGAGTTGGCGGCGCTGGCGAGAGGCGCATGGCAGGCGCTTACCGGGGAAGCGGAAGTGCTGGAGTATACCGGAGATCCGGTGTTCAAGGGATTTCACGCAGCCCGTTACGGCCTATAAAGAAGAAAATATCAACAATAGCGATAAAGCATTCACCCGAAGAAGCATGCAGTTTCTATGGGTGGATGCTTTTTTTCCTTGGAATTACACTTATTATACTGTACAAAATAATACAAGAATTAAACTAGAAGAACTATTTACAACACAAATGGTAAAGAATAAACTATACTGTGGAGAAAAAGAATAGTTACTCTCGGTAGTATTGTTTTTTTCAATGTATTTTTTCTTTATGTTTTTTTTTACGTATTTTTTCTTTGAGGTGTAACAATGGGGAACAAAATTCTTAGGAGGGCGACCTTATGGTTGCTGGTTTTATTTGCTGTGTTTTGTTTTGCACCATTTTCGTCATCTGCGGACGATGGTTATGATGCACATTTTTTTTATTCGGTATGACAGCAGTACGCAGATGGAGGATGGTACAACGCATTACAGCCCAAAGCACTACTTTCCGGTAGGGACTACGGCATCCGGCTACGTGTACGGAAGCGGCGAAAGTGATTACACTTCTGTGGACGGAAAGGTGCTGACCAAAGTCGCATACGTGCCCGGTGCTGAAACGGTAATTACCGGCGGGAACGTGAATCTGTATGATTCCTTCGACACGGAAGCACTGCACACGTATTTCAAGACCGTATACGACAATATCCTCCAGGAACCTTCTAGAGATGTCATTCAGGCATCCATTGAGAAGGCGCTGGGAGCCAAATATGCAGCAATGTACGCGAAAGGAGAAATCGACGTCCTGTGGTACGTATCCAAGGCGGAAAGCTCCTATGTTAACGTGGACGGTGTTGTGTACTACGTGAAGACCGGACAGGTCGTAGATAAGCCGGAAACGGACCGCAGCACGGTGGAAATTGATGGTATTAAGAATCTGAAGGGGCGGAATTTCAAGAAGGGAGATTCCTGGAATTTTGCCATTAAGGCGGATACGGACGACGCACCGATGCCGGAAAAGACAACCGCCCGCATTCAACCGGAAGACGACGCGGTGGAATATTTCACCTTTGGCGAAATTCATTTTACCCGTGCGGATTTAAAGGGATCGAACTCGAAAACCTTTAGATACACGATTACCGAGAGCGGAAGCGTGGCCAACGTAACCAACGATTCTGCATCGCATACGGTAAACGTGACCGTTTCGTATGACCGAAATAAGAGCAAGCTGAGCGCGAAAGCAGAATATCTGAACGGCGGTAAAAGCGGCAGCTCGGCAGAATTCAATAACGAATATCATAAGCCGGTGACCCGCGTTCAGGTAGAGAAGGTTTGGTCGGATTCCAACGACCGGAGCCGGATGCGCCCGGAATCTATTACGATTCACCTTCTCCGAAACGGCGAGGAAATCAAGACCAAGACGGTCACCGAAGCGGACGACTGGAAATGGACGTTCGACAATCTGGATAAGTTCGATGCAAACGATAAAGAATATAAATACACGATAAAAGAAGATACGGTACCGTTCTACACTTCCGCAGAGAGTACGGATGCGGATGGAAATACGGTAATCACCAATACATACAAGCCGGAGAAGCTAGAACTGAAAGGCGATGCCGCACTGAAGGTTACAAAGGTTGTAATCGGAAAGAAATCCACAGAACCGTTCACCTTCAAACTGACTGCAGCGGAAAATTACGGGGATGCGGTGAAGATGCCGGCGAATACGGAAGTGAAGACTTCCGACAGTATTCCGGCAGACGGTGCGGAAACAAAATCCTTCCAGCCGGTGGAAATCACCAAGGCCGGAATATATAAGTTCAAAGTAAAGGAAACGACAACCACAACTGCAGGCGGTTGGAATTACGATAACCGGGAACGCACGCTTACCGTAAAGGTGGCAGACAATAAGGGCCATTTGGAAGTGGTTGACGCAGACAGTACATTGTCCGCAACCGTAACGAATACCTTTACCCCGGCAGTGATGGACGCTGATACCGCCATCACCGGACGCAAGACGCTGGTTGGCCGGAATATGCTGAAGGACGAAGAATTCAACTTCACGCTGAAGGCCGGCGATGCGGCCACTCGGAAGGCTATCGACGAGAAGGATATCGTGCTGGGAAGCACCAATGCAAGGGTAAGCACTTTGGCGGACGGATCCACTACGACCTTCATGTTCGGCAGAGCGGAATTCTCCAAGGAAGGAGAATATACCTTTATCGTAACGGAGAAGGATGGCGGAAAACCGGGAATGAAATACGACACCGAAGGAAAAGTCCTGAAGGTGAAGGTTTCCAAGGAAGATGGCGTCCTGAAAGCGGTTCAGATGAATTCGCCAAGCTGTAAGAACGTCTATGAAGCCGCCGGAGAATACGCACCGGCAGGAACCAAGACTCTGCTGAACGAGAATGGAAACAAGCTGTCGGTGAAAGACGGTCAGTTTGAGTTCAACGTATACTATTCCGGTCATGAGGATCGGGAACCGGTGACCACCGGAACCACAGGAAGCGGCAAGGATGCACCGATCCACTTCGGAACCCTGTCCTACACCATCTCCGACCTGGAGAAGCTGGTGGCAAAGGGATATGCGGACAAGAAGGTGCTGGCAAACGGCGCCGAATACAGCATTAACTACACGGTAACCGAGAAGGAGACGGGCAACGGTGCGCTGCAGCAGAATACGCAGACTCAGACCTTCCGGGTAGTAGTGAAGGATAACGGAACCGGAAAGCTGACCGTGGAATCCGGAACCGGAAAGAAACTGAATTTCGAGAACATATACAAGTCGGATAAGGCAACCGTAAACTTCGAGGGACAGAAAGTACTGGAAGGCCGGAACCTGAAGGCAGATGAGTTCACCTTTAAGGTAACTTCTGACGATGCGGATGCACCGATGCCGAAAGCGAGAGAGGCTCAGAATCGGGCCAATGGCTCGGTGAACTTCGGAACCGTCACCTATGGAAAGGACGATCTGGGCGATGCGACGGAGAAGACCTTTACCTACAAGGTCAGCGAATCCGGAAAGCAGCCGGGCGTTTCCAACGACACTGAAACTAAGATTGTAAAGGTCACCGTAAAGGATGACGGAAAGGGCCACATCACGGCTGAGCTGGATCCAAAGGCGACACCGCTGTTTACGTTTAACAATACGTACAGCACCACCTCTCAGGAATCCTCTGTCACCGGACAGGTCTCGATTAAGAAGGCTCTGGCCGGACGCGCCATGGAAGCTGGTGAGTTCCGCTTTGTATTGAAGGATGAAAACGGAAAGACCGTCGGCGAAGGAACCAACGACAAGGATGGAAACATCTCCTTCCCGGCATTGACCTTCAAGAACGTGGGAACCTATAACTACACCGTAGAAGAAGTGGCCGGAAACGACCGACACATCACTTACGATGCAACGCCATACACAATCAGTGCGATTGTAACGGACAATCTGGATGGTACTCTGAAGGTCACCTGGAAGAGCGGAACCGGAGCAATCCTGTTCAAGAACACCTACACGGTGGATCCGACGGATGCGGCTCCGAGCGTGGAGAAGAAGATTACCGGAGAAAATCCGGCGAAAGACAGTACCTTCCGCTTCACTCTCACCGGTACAGACAATGCACCGATGCCAAAGGGCAGTGTGGACGGCGAGAAGACGGAAACGATTACAGGGGAAGGACAAACGGACTTCGGAAAGATTACCTTTACCCGGGCCGGAACCTATACCTACAAGGTAACCGAGAAACTTGGAAATGAGGCCAGCTACAATTACGACTCCACCGAATACACCCTGACCTACAAGGTAGCGGATGTACGCGGTGAACTGAAAGCAGAACAGAGCATCACTGCCGGCGGAAAGAGTGCAGACAGCATCGTATTTACCAATGAGTATGCACCGGCATCCATGGACGGCGATGCGGCTATTACCGGTACGAAGGAACTGGTGGGACGCAGCATGCAGAAGGACGAGAAGTTCGAGTTCACGCTGAAGGCAGGCGATGAGGCAACTCAGAAGGCCATCGACGAGAAGGACATCGTTCTGGATGACACTAACGCAAGCCTGAGCGGCATGAAGGACGGCGAGAAAGCCACCTTCTCCTTCGGCAGAGCGGAATTCTCCAAAGAAGGGGAATATACTTTTACCGTAACGGAGAAAGACGGCGGAAAGGCCGGAATGACCTATGACGACAATAAAAAGGTCCTAAAGGTTAAGGTTTCCAAGAAGAACGGCATCATGACCGCGGTTCAGGAAGAGACACCGGCATTCCGAAATACTTACGAGGCAGCCGGAGAGTACACGCCGGAAGGAACGAAGACACTTCTGAGCGAAAAGAAGAACAAGCTGACGATTAAGGCCGGTGAGTTCAAGTTCAGCGTATACTATGCCGGTCATGAAGATCAGAAACCGGTAACCACGGGAGTCACCACAAGCGGCAAGGATGCAGCCATTCATTTCGGCCCCCTGTCCTACACCGTTTCCGATCTGGAGAAGCTGGTGGCGAAGGGTTACGCAGCGAAAACCGCAAAGGATGACGGTGCAGAGTACAGCATCAACTATGTGGTAACCGAGAATGCAGCGGACAACAGTGCCCTGCAGCAGAATACCCAGTCCACACCGTTCCGGGTAGTGGTAAAGGACAATGGCGGCGGAAAGTTATCCGTGGAATCCGGAACCGGAAAGAAGCTGGATTTCGAGAACGAATACAAGTCGGAGAAGGCAGCGGTAAGCTTTGAAGGTCTGAAAGTGTTGGAAGGCCGTAAGCTGAATGCGGATGAGTTCACATTCCATGTGACTTCCGATGATGAAAATGCACCGATGCCGGAGCAGACGGAAGTGAAGAACAAGGCCAACGGCCGGATTAGCTTTGGAACCGTCACCTATGGCAAGGATGACCTGGGCGACGAGACGGAGAAGACATTTACCTACAAGGTGAAAGAATCCGGAAACCGGCCGGGTGTTGCCAACGACACCGAGACAAAGACCGTAAAGGTAACGGTAAAGGATGACGGAAAGGGCCACATCACAGCAGAGACCAATCCGAAGACGGCACCGCTGTTCGCGTTTAACAACACCTACAGCACCAAGCCGATGGATTCCGCTGTCACCGGTCAGGTTCAGATCAAGAAGGCTCTTGCCGGACGGTCTATGGAAGAGGGCGAATTCCACTTCGTACTGAAGAACGAGGAGGGAAAGACCCTTGACAATGCTGTCAACGATAAGGATGGAAACATCACCTTCAAGAAGCTGACCTTCAAGAATGTGGGAACTTACAACTACACAGTAGAAGAAGTGGCCGGAAACGACCGACACATCACCTACGATACGAATTCGTATAACGTCAGCGCTGCTGTAACAGATAACCTGGACGGTACGCTGAAGGTAACCTGGACCAGCGGAACCGGAGCAATCCTGTTCAAGAACACCTACACGGTGGATCCGACGGATGCGACTCCGAGCGTGGAAAAGAAGATTGCCGGAGGAAATCCGGCGAAGGACAGCACCTTCCGCTTCACCCTCACCGGCAAAGACAATGCGCCGATGCCGGAAGGAAGCAAGGACGGCAAGAAGTCGACATCTGTTACGGGCGAAGGAAAGGCGGACTTCGGAAAAATTACCTTCGATAAAGCCGGAACCTACACCTACAAGGTGGCAGAGGAGAACGGAAACGAGTCCAGCTACAACTACGACTCCAATGAATACACTCTGATCTACAAGGTAAAAGATGTGAAGGGCGAACTCAAGGCAGAACAGAGTATCACCGCCGGAGACAAGAGTGCAGATGAAATGGTATTTACCAATGAGTATGCACCGGCATCCATGGAAGGCGATGCGGCTATTACCGGTACGAAGGAACTGGTGGGACGCAGCATGCAGAAGGACGAGAAGTTCGAATTCACGCTGAAGGCCGGCGATGAGGCAACTCAGAAGGCCATCGACGAGAAGGATATCGTTCTGGATGACACCAATGCAAGCCTGAGCGGCATGAGAGACGGTCAGAAGTCCACATTCTCCTTCGGCAGAGCCGAGTTCTCCAAAGAGGGAGAGTACACCTTTACCGTAACGGAGAAGGACGGCGGAAAAGCCGGAATGACCTACGACACCAAGGAAAAGACATTCAAGGTTAAGGTTGCCAAGGTAAACGGCATCATGACGGCGGTTCAGGAGGAGACTCCAACCTTCAAGAACGTTTACGAAGCATCCGGTGAATTCACACCGGCCGGAACTAAGACTCTGCTGAGCGAGAACGGAAACAAGCTGTCCGTAAAGGATAACCAGTTCAAGTTCAGCGTGTACTACACCGGCCATACGGATGGAGAAGCGGTAACTACGGGAACTACCGGAAACGGCAAGGATGCCGAAATTGGTTTTGGCAAGTTGTCCTACACCATTTCCGACCTGGAGAAGCTGGTGGCAAAGGGATATGCCGACAAGGCAGAGCTGGATAACGGTGCAAGATACTACATCGACTATGTGGTAATCGAAAACGCATCGGAGAACAATGCCCTGCAGGCAAACACCCAGGCGCCGACCTTCCGGGTAGAGGTAACGGATAACGGAGACGGAACCCTGAGGGCAGAATCGGAAGAGGGATCGAAGCTTGCTTTTGAGAACCTGTATAAGTCGGATAAGGCAACGGTTCACTTGAACGGTCAGAAGGTGCTGGAAGGACGCCCTCTGAAGGCGGATGAGTTCACCTTTAACGTGACGTCCGATGAAGAGAACGCACCGATGCCGGAGAAGACGGAAGTGAAGAATGAAGAAGGCGGAAACATCGACTTCGGAACCATCACTTACGGAAAGGACGATCTGGGCGATGCGACGGAGAAGACATTTACCTATCAGGTAAAAGAATCCGGAGAGCAGCCGGGAGTTGCCAACGACACCGAGACAAAGACCGTAAAAGTCACCGTAAAGGATGATGGGAAAGGCCATATCACGGCAGAGACGGAACCGAAGGAAGCACCGCTGTTCGCGTTTAACAACACCTACAGCACCACTTCCAAGGAATCCTCTGTAACGGATACGGTGAAAATCCGGAAGACACTGACCGGCCGGAAACTGAAGAACAAGGAATTCACCTTTGTTCTGAAGGATAAGGACGGAAAGAATGTTGCGGAAGCGAAGAATAATGCCGACGGAAGTGTTGCCTTTAAGAGCCTGACCTTCGACGAAGTGGGTACCTACAACTACACCGTCAAGGAAGTAAAGGGCAATGCAAAGCGTGTATCCTATGATGCAAATGCATATAATGTAACGGCGACGGTTACGGATAACCTGGACGGAACTCTTTCCGTGAAATGGTCCACCGGAACCAAGAAGGAAATCCACTTCTATAACCGGTATAAGAAGAAAACAGTCACACCGAATCCGAGCGGAAAGCACGGCGGAAAGGCAGATAACAACAATATCGGGCCGTTCACCGGAGATGACAGCAACGCAGACCTGTATCTGGGTCTGATGGGCGCATCCGCTGCAATCCTCGCAGCGCTGGCCGGAAGCCGGAAGAAGAGAAAACTGTAAAAACAGGCAGATAAGGTAATCTGCTGAGAGCGAAAGAGGCTGCTGCACCGGAAGGTGCGGCAGCTTCTGTTTTTTTGCAGCCGGCAACCGACAATGGAATTATCCCCTTGACAGATACCCCATGGGGGTATATTGTATTGGATGTAAGGATACCCCGTGGGGGTATTCGGAGCCGAAAGGCCCTGCTGAAAAAGGCCTGCTGAGGAAGGCCCCATTGAGGAAGGCCCTGCTGAGGAATGACTTGCAATCAATAAACGGCAACAGCCGGAAAGGAACCAACATGGATAACGAACACAACGAAATGATAGAGAAATCTAGCGAGCAAACTTGCGAGAACTCCAGCGAGCGCTCTTGCTGCTGCGGGACGAGGCACAAGAAAAGGACGGAAGAGGAGCAGAAGGCGCTGCTTACCCGGCTGCGTCGAATCGAAGGACAGATTCGGGGCTTGGAAAAGATGGTAGAAAACGACGCCTACTGCCCGGATATTTTGGTGCAGTCTTCTGCGGCCACCAGTGCATTGAACAGCTTCAACAAGGTGCTGTTGGGATGCCATATCCGAAGTTGCGTGGCCGAAGACATCCGTTCCGGCAAGGACGAGACTGTGGACGAACTGTGCGAGCTGCTTCAGCGCTTGATGAAGTAGAATAAGGAGGATTATATTTTGGAACAATATATCGTAACGGGAATGACCTGCGCCGCCTGCCAGGCCCACGTGGAAAAAGCCGTGAGCGGCGTGCCGGGGGTGGACCGCGTGAACGTATCGTTGCTGACCCATTCCATGACGGTGGAAGGCGCAGCAGCGCCGGAGTCCGTAATTTCTGCGGTGCAGAATGCGGGCTACGATGCGGAGCTAAAAAAAGAATCCGCCGGGCAGGGACGTCCGGGGATGACCGAGCGTTTTCAGGCCGAGGAGGATGCCCTCCGGGATCGGGAGACCCCGAAGCTCCTTCGCCGGTTAAAACTCTCCATCGGCGTGCTTTTGGTGCTCATGTACATCACCATGGGCCACAATATGCTGGACTGGCCGGTGCCGGAATTTCTGAACCACAACCACATTGGCCTTGGCATTTTGCAGATGTTGCTGGCTCTAATCATCATGACCATCAATCGGGACTTCTTCCGCTCCGGCTTCAAATCCCTGCGGCACGGAGCGCCCAACATGGACACTTTGGTGGCCCTGGGCTCCGGCGTATCCTTTCTATGGTCCCTGTTCATCCTGCTGAAGATGACATATATGATCACCGACGGCACGGATAACATGGCGCTGATGCCGCTGTACCACAACCAGCTGTACTTCGAATCCGCGGCCATGATTTTGGCCCTTATCACCATCGGGAAGACTCTAGAATCCATTTCCAAAGGCCGCACCACCGATGCCCTGAAGAACCTGCTGCAGATGGCGCCAAAGACCGCATTGCTGGAACGAAACGGCGAGCTGCAGGAAGTACCGGTGGATTCGGTACAGATCGGAGACATCTACATTGTAAAATCCGGCGACGCCATTCCGGTGGACGGGGTGGTGCTGGAAGGCACGGCCGCCGTGGACGAATCTCCGCTGACAGGGGAATCCGTACCGGTGGACAAGGCGCCGGGAGATTCCACCTCCGCCGCCACCATCAGCCAATCCGGCTATCTTCGGTGCCGGGCAGCTCGGGTGGGAGAGGATACCACCTTTGCCCAGATTATCCGGTTGGTAAGCGATGCGGCAGGCACGAAAGCCCCGATTGCCCGGATTGCGGATAAAGTCTCCGGAATTTTCGTGCCGGCGGTAATCGGCATCGCTGTCCTGGTCTTCGCTCTTTGGATGCTGCAGGGGGCGGCAGTGTCCCGGGCACTGGAACACGCCATCACCGTTCTGGTAATCTCCTGCCCTTGCGCCCTGGGGCTGGCAACCCCGGTGGCCATCATGGTGGGAAACGGAATGGGCGCCCGGAACGGTATCCTGTTCAAGACTTCGGAGTCACTGGAAAACGCGGGTAAAATCAATATCATCGCCCTGGACAAGACCGGTACCATTACGGAAGGTCGGCCTAAGGTGACGGATCTCCTTCCGGCGGAAGAAATTTCGGAAGAAACGCTTTTGAAATATGCCGCCGCGCTGGAGGACCGCAGCGAGCACCCTCTGGGAAAAGCCATTGTGGAATATGCCGGAGAAAAGGCGGGGGAGACGGAAGTGAAAGATTTCCGAGTACTCCCGGGAGACGGCTTGCAAGGCTCCGTGGATGGCGGTACTATAGTGGGAGGTTCAGAGAAATTTATCCGAAGCCGGATTTCCGTTCCGGAGGAATTCACGAAGGCCTCCGCCCGGTTGGCCGCCTCCGGCAAAACGCCGATTTATTTTACCCGGAATAATGAGATTCTGGGAATTATCGCCGTGGCGGATACGGTGCGGGAGGATTCCCGGGAAGCCATTGCGCAGCTGCGGAATATGGGCGTGGAAGTGGTCATGCTCACCGGCGACAACCGGAACACGGCGGAAGCCATCGGCCGAGATGCGGGCGTGAAGCATGTTATCGCCGGGGTGCTGCCGGAAGGAAAGGAGCAGGTGATTCGCCGGCTTCAGGAGCACGGAACCGTGGCCATGGTAGGGGACGGAATCAACGATGCACCGGCCCTGACCCGAGCGGATATCGGCATTGCTATCGGCGCCGGAACGGATGTGGCGGTGGACTCTGCGGAAGTGGTATTGATGAATTCCCGCCTTTCCGACGTGGCGGCGGCCGTTCGGCTGAGCCGGGCCACCCTTCGGAACATCCACGAAAACCTGTTCTGGGCCTTTGCCTACAACATCCTGCTGATTCCAATGGCAGCGGGGCTGTATTCCGGGATTAGCTTGAACCCAATGTGGGGCGCGGCGGCCATGTCCCTGTCCAGTTTTACGGTGTGCATGAATGCCCTTCGCCTGAACCGTTTCCGGATGCAGGATGCAGGAAAGGATCGACCGCTTCGAAAACAGGCGACATCGATGGAAGAAATCGAATATGAAATGGAATCGTTGTTGAAATCTAATGAAACAGAGGAGGAAAAGAAGATGACAACAGAAGTAAAGATTAAAGGAATGATGTGCGCGCACTGCGAGGCTCACGTGAAGAAGGCACTGGAGGCACTGGATGGCGTGGAGAGCGCGGCACCGGATAAGGATGCCGGCAATGCGGTGCTGACTCTTTCCAAGGATGTATCCGCCGATGCGGTCAAAGCAGCGGTCGAAGATGCGGGATACGAATTTCTGGGAATGACCGAATAAGAGGTGTAATCCTGATTCTCATCGGAATCGAAATTTTCGTAAAGGGAATATAGATAAACAGAAAACGGCGCTCCTGACGGGTTCAGGGGCGCCGGATGTTTTTTGCGTTCAATCCGGGGATAGGGTATAATGGGGCATAGTTTCGAAATCAGGAGGAATGGGAAATGACGAATAATACAAAAAAAGAATGGACGCCGGGCAAGCGAATCCGGCACGGATTGATATATGGATTTTGCACGGCACTGCTGGTGCTGGTGCTGGAAGGCGCGCTGCGGGATTACGTGGTGGAAGGGGCGTTCCATCTGAAGATTGGTACCACGGCCGGCGGCCTGGTGCTGGGCGTGCTGATGGCAGCAGTGGAGGAATTCCTCTGCTGGTATTTTCTGTGCCGCAGTGAGAAGCAGCCGGGTTTCGACCGGTATGCCTTCCGGAGCTATCTCCATTCGGGCTTCTGGATTGTCCTGGGCTTTGTGGGACTGCTCTCGGCACTCACCACTTTGGGCGGAGGTGCGGTTCCGGCGGACGTGCGCTGGAACACCATTTTGAGCCCGTTCTTCACCATGGTGATCATGAGCTGCCTGCTGTGGAAGGGGTCTCGGGAAGGCGCGATGATTGTTCCGTGGTTCATCCACGCTTTGTGGCTGTGCCCGCTGCTGATGGTGCTTCCGGGAAATGAAGTTACATCCGATATGGACCGAACCGTGGTGACCTTCGTTCTTGTTTTTACCCCGGTGTTCTACGTGGCGGCGATGGTTCTTTTTATAAGAAACCGAAAGAAGGTACGGGATCCGAAGGAGTACATTCCGGCGGGACACGCCGTTTCCCTGCGGGGCAAGAAGAAGTCCCGAGAAGAGGAACAGCCGGCGCTGAGCCAGGCATTTGCAGAGGCGGCACCGGCGGAATCTGCGGAAGAAGCGGAAGCGGAGGACGCGCCGGATGTTGCGGAGGTGACGGACCGGTATGCGGCAGAAAAAGTGGAAGATCACTACCTATAATATGGAAGAAAGGGAATGCGTATGACGATGCAGGAGCGTAGAGAGTTGGAAGTAAATGAGGTGCTGCACGGGTTTCGGGTGCAGCGGCGGGTGCCTTTGGAGGAGCTGCAGGGAACTCTGATTCAGATGGAGCACGAAACCACCGGGTTGAAGCTGATTTGGCTGGATCGAGCGGAGGAGAACAAGACCTTTGGGATTGCATTCAAGACGCTGCCGTGGAACGACACCGGGGTGTTTCATATTTTGGAACATTCGGTACTGTGCGGGTCGGACCGGTATCCGGTGAAGGAGCCCTTTGTGGAACTGGTGAAGAATTCCCTGAACACATTTCTGAATGCCATGACTTTTCCGGACAAAACCTTGTATCCGGTGGCCAGCAAGAATAACAAGGATTTCATCAATCTGATGCGGGTGTACATGGATGCAGTGCTGCATCCGGCCATCTATCGGAACCCGAACATTTTCCGGCAAGAGGGCTGGCACTACGCCTTCGACGAAGCCGGGACGCCGTCTTACAAGGGCGTAGTATTCAACGAAATGAAGGGGGCCATGGCCAACGCCGACGAGCTGCTGGAGGATGCCATGTGTCAGGCGATGCTGCCGGATACGCCGTACCGATTCAATTCCGGCGGCGATCCGAAACACATTCCGGATTTGACCTACGAGGATTTCATCCACACCCATCGGAAATTCTATGCACCGTCCAACGCCTACATCTGCCTGGACGGAAATCTGGATATCGACGAAGTGCTGGGCATTCTCCAGGACGAATACCTGAAGGATTTTGGACGGACCGAGCCGGTTCACTTCCCGCCGAAACAGGCGCCGGTGGACGGCGGAAGCCGCACGGTTACCTACGAGATTGCGCCGGATGAGGAGAACGAACCGCGGATGCGGATTGCCTGGGGCGGCGTGATTGGCGATTACGATGACCGGGAGAAGCTGGTGGCCATGCACGTGCTGCACAGCGTCATCGCCCACAACAACCACTCCCCGCTGGTAAAATGCATTCTGGACAGGGGCCTGGCCGAGGACGTAATCGTCTCCGTGATGGATTCGGTGCGGCAGCCCTACGCCCGTATCGAAGTCCGGAATTACGCACCGGAGAATACGGATCTCATCCGCACCTTGATTCACGATGAGCTGAATCGTCTGGTAAAAGAAGGATTAGACCGGGAGGAGCTGGATTCCGCCCTGGCCAATACGGAATTCATCATGCGGGAACGGGATTTCGGATCCTACCCATCGGGCTTAATCTACAGTTTTAACATCCTGGAGAGCTGGCTGTACGGCGGAAAGCCGGAAGCCAACCTGCAGGTGGGAGATATTTTCGAGAAGCTTCGGGAGAAAGCCGATCAAGGGTATTTCGAGGAACTCCTTCGGGCGGTTTATCTGGATAACGATCACCGCTGTGAGGTTATTATGGAACCTTCCCGCAGGGCGGGCGAAGAACGGCGAAAGGCAGAGGAACGGCGACTTCGGGATGAGGAAGCATCCTGGGATTCGGCGGAGAAGGAAACCCTTCAGCGTCAGGAAAGAGAACTGCAGAAATGGCAAGAGGAAACGGATTCGGAGGAGGATCTGCAATGTCTGCCGCACTTGACTTTAGCGGATATTCAGGATATGCCGGAGGATATCCCGACGGAAGTGCGGGACATGGAAGGCACCAAGGTGTTGGTGCACGACATCCCAACCGGCGGAATTCTGTACGTAACGGCGTTTTTCGACATTACGGACCGGACCGAAGAAGAGCTGTCTCGGATTTCATTCCTGACGGAAATCCTGGGCAAAATCGCCACCCGACGGTCCACCGCGACGGATCTGCTGAACCGGAGCCGCCTGTACTGCGGAAACATTGATTTTAGCACGGCAACATTCTCGAAGAACAACGACGGAGAATCCTATAAAGCGAAGCTGGTCGCTACTTTCAGCACTTTGCCGAAGAATTTGGAAGCGGCGGTGGCCTTGGTAACGGAAGTGCTGAGTGAAACGCAGCTGTTGGACGAAGAGGCGGTTCGAAATCTGCTGAAGCAGGACCGCGGAGACATGCAGCAGCAGATGGCCATGGCGGGCCATTCCCTGGGACTGCGCCGTCTGACGGCCATGTTCACCGGCGCCGGTGTGGTAAATGAATGCACCGACGGACTGACCTATTACGAGTGGATGAAGAGGCAGGAAGAGAATTGGGACTGGACCTCCTTCCAAAACCTCCTGACCGAGGATCTGCACCGCTGCGTAAACCCGAACAAAATGATGCTGAGCATCACCGGGGGCACGGAGTCCGACGTTCAGACGCTGGTGACGGAGTTCCGGAACGGCTTGCCGTCAGAGGAATTCGAAGGGGCTTCGTCGGAAGCGGAAGGGCAGCCGGCGGTTCGTCCGTGGGGCGCCCGGAAAGAGGGTATCGTAATTCCGGCGGACATCTCCTTCGCCATCCGGGGCGGAGATATTACCAAGTTCGGCGCGCAGTGGAACGGGGAACTCTCCCTGGCGGCACGGATCGTTTCCTACGCCTACCTCTGGAATATCATCCGGGTGCAAGGCGGTGCTTACGGAACCGGCCTGACCGCCGGCGTGTCCGGCCTGACGGCCTGCTACTCCTACCGGGACCCAAAGGGTGCGGAGTCCTTGCAAAAATACGAAACCGTGGGAACCTTCCTGAAGGAGTTCACCGACGCCGATCCGGACCTTACCGGATTCATCATCGGGGCGGTGTCCGAGTCCTCTCGCGTACTGACGCCGCGCCTCAAAGGAAACGGGGCGGACAGCATGTACCTCAGCGAGCGGACCTACGAGGACCGCTGTACCGAGCGGCGGCGGGTGCTGAATTCCACGCCGGAGAAGCTGGCGAAGTATGCGGAACCCCTGGCAAAAGCCATCGCCGAAGGGGGCATCGTGCTGGTGGGCGGAAAGAACCAGCTGGAAGCCTACGGCGAGCTGGACCGGGTGATTACGGTATAGAAATAAGATTAAAAAGAGAGAAATAGATGAACTAAAGGGGGTATGACCATGAGAAAAACGAAAATAATCTGCACCATCGGACCGGCCAGCGAGTCGGAAGCTGTTTTTACCCAGATGTGTAAAGCGGGACTGAACGTGGCTCGGCTGAACTTCTCCCACGGAAATCACGAGGAACATTTGAAGCGGATCCGGACGATTCGGAAGGTTCGGGAGGAGCTGAAGCTTCCGATTCCGATTATGCTGGACACCAAGGGACCGGAGTACCGTATCGGCGTGTTCAAGGATCATCGGGTTACCCTGGCGGATGGGCAGGATTTCACCTTCACCACGGAGGATATCGAGGGGGATGAGACTCGAGTTTCCGTAAGTTACAAGGGATTCGCCGAAGATCTCCGGAAGGGCGATCGGGTGCTGGTGAACAACGGCCTGGTGGTGTGCACGGTAAAAGAAATTAACGGCAATGACGTGCTGTGCCGGGTGGATATCGGTGGCGAGCTGTCCGACCGGAAGAGCATGAATTTCCCGGGCCGGCTGATGAGCAATGCGTTCCTCAGCGAACAGGATAAGAAGGATTTGCTGTTCGGCATTGAGCAGGACGTGGATTACGTGGCGGCGTCCTTTATGTCCACCAAAGAAGATGCACTGGAGATGCGGAATTTCTTGGATGAGAACGGCGGTCAGGACATCGACATCATCGCGAAAATCGAGAACCAATCCGGCGTGGACAATGTGGAAGCGATTTCGGAAGTGGTGGACGGCATCATGGTGGCCCGGGGGGATCTGGGTGTGGAGATTCCCTTTGTGGAAGTTCCGGCGATTCAGAAGCAAATCGTCTCCAAGTGCCGGATGCTGGGAAAAAGAGTTATCGTGGCAACGGAAATGCTGGAATCCATGATTCACAACATTCGTCCGACCCGGGCGGAGATTTCCGATGTGGCCAACGCGGTGTACGAGGGAGCTTCGGCGGTGATGCTGTCGGGAGAAAGTGCCGCCGGAAAATATCCGGTGGACGCGGTTCGCACCATGGCGGAAGTGGCGGAATATACGGAAGAAAAAATCGATTACCGGAATCGGTTCCGCAAAACAGATTTCACCACGAAGAATATTCTGGACGCCATTTCCCACTCCGCCTGCCAGATGGCCATCGATGTGGAAGCGAAGTGCGTGATTGTCAGCTCCGTCAGCGGACTTACCGCGCGGATGGTAAGCCGTTTCCGAAATGCGGTGCCGATTATCGGAACCACCATTCGCCCGAAGGTATACCGGAAGCTGGCCCTTTCCTGGGGCGTCATTCCGGTGCTCTGTGAGGAATACGAATCCATGGACGTGCTGTTCTTCCATGCCATGAAGGAAGCCACCCGGATTCTGAACCTGGAAGTGGGGGACAACGTAATCATGATGGGCGGAAAGCTCAGCGGTATCACCGGAAATACCAATATGATTAAGTTCGAGACCATTAAGCGGATCTACGAATAGAAAAGCTAAAACCCTGCACGGTCAGCAATCACTTGATGCTGACCGTGCAGGGTTTTTTATTGAAGGAAGAATGCGGCCGGTCGGCGGGCCAGGTTCGCGCCCGCCTGCCCGCAAAGCCAATGAACTCGGTTTTCGAGCGCGAACCCCGGGCCGGAAGAAAGGCAGAATGCGGCCCGGTCGGCGGGCCAGGTTCGCGCTCGCTTGCCCGCAAAGCCAATGAATTCGGTTTTCGAGCGCGAACCCCGGGCCGAAAAAAGCAGAAAAGCCGACCCGGCGGCCGGCCAGG
>ERZ809074.393-NODE-393-length-70416-cov-33.900144_pt1 | contig 70416 bp, 78 predicted proteins | sample MGYA00520795_ERZ809074 | MGnify/ENA primary metagenome ERZ809074 (study PRJEB31570, sample SAMEA3212989) | Homo sapiens | biome: human-gut; feature: human gut; material: fecal | place: Sweden | collected 2011 ...
CTAACTTTTAAGTCTGGACTAACTTTTAAGTCTGGACTAACTTATTAAGTCTGGACTAACTTTTAAGTCTGGACTAACTTTTAAGTCTGGACTAACTTATTAAGTCTGGACTAACTTATTAAGTCTGGACTAACTTATTAAGTCTGGACTAACTTATTAAGTCCAGCCTAACAATCTTTGAAGATAGATAGATAGTCCGATATTTGACTATCTGACGGCAAATCCGCAAGGACTGGCCGCACGCCGATTGCACCGCTACAGGTGCGCAAGATATAGGGGCGTGCAACAATATGCCGTACAAGATATAGGGGCTTTACAAAAATGTAAAACCATTAGTCCAATATTTGACTATTAGTGAGGGAAAGATACCTATACCCTCATGGGTATGCTTCATAGGTTGCTGATACTTAACCAGTCCCAGACTGGACAATTTGAGGGCAAGACGCTGCCCCTTTTCTGCCTTCTCCAGCACCTTCAATTTCAATCACTATCGGAATAGTAGGATTACCATTTGCCGATTTTGCATTATATGTATTATGCGAAGTATGGAAGCGGATTGCTTAGAGTATCAATGAGTTACGCATATCAGGGTGTCAATAGGAAACAGGTATTGCACCCTCGGATTCCTAGGAGACCAAGGCACACCATTTCCCTACAAGTCCCACATGCTCAAACGGTTGCAACAGATTCCGAGGATTCAATGGGTTGCATGGCGTACCGTTCCCGTGACAGGGGCAGGGGCAGTTCAGGGCAGGCAATGCACCATTCCCGTTGCAACACGGTGGCATGTCTTACCGATTCCGGTGCATGTGGGAGATAGGCAGGCCCTGAAACATACCGATTCCGGTGCAAAACAGGGGCAAAAAGGTTCCGTGATGCACCGATTCCGTGGGTATAGGGGGAAACTGGATGCCAAGAAATACCAAGTACCACCACGGTTTCCCAGGCTCCGGGGTTGCACGCGGCCCATAGTAAATAGTTGGGTCAAATTTTTTCCGTGGGGTACGGGGGAGGGAGTACCCTTCTGGGCATGTCAAGCAAAATCGACATGCGGCCATTCCACGGGCGGGATATACTTCTGGTCTGTTTCAGCCTCGTCTGGTCTGCACCCCATCCCCGCCTAGTCAAGCAAAATCGACACGCGGCCATTCCACGGGGGACGTATCGACCCAGAAGGCGGGCATACCCTTCGGGTGGGCAGTTATAGCGGACCAGCGGTTGTGGCGCGTTCTAGGGTAGGACCCTCGATTAAATTCGGGCAAATTTACAAGAGTGTGACGGGGTATAGGTAGCGAGGGGGTACATTAGTCATGAAACAGGAGATAGGGCACTACCCTCGACCAAATTTGCGCACGGCGGGCATAATGCGACGGAGCGGCTCTCGCGGATTTGGCGGTAAAGAAAAAGCCCGCAGGTAGCTTGACGAGACTACCCACGGGCGTAACTATGGAAAATGCCAGTAGAAAGGAGAGTGTTTGGTCCGCTCCTGTGGCGAGCAAGTTCCTTGCTTGGGATAGCCAGAAGCATTGAGCTTAGCTGGTTCGGTTGCCGTTCGGAGCGAACAGGTGCAACATATCACATCAGGGGAGAAAGTCAAGAGGAAATTGGTGTGATGGCGCGTTTACGAATTTAATCCAGTGTGGCGGGGTAGAAGGAGGGGACGGGGTCCGGGTGGATAGTTGTAGCGGAGGGAGGGTTGCGGCGCGTTCTAGGGTAGGACCCTCGATTAAATTCAGGGGATTTGGGGATGGTGCATACACACATGTGGGCGCGTATATACGCGTGCATAACAAAATAACATATTGGCAGAGGATTGTCTTGACTTTTTCGATGGGGCTGATATTATACGGCCAGACAGGAGGGCAACGCGCGGAGGGTAGGCAGTAAGGTAAGAAGTAAGACCTACTCGAAGCAACGCCCTCCTGTCACCCATCTCCTAGGTTGATGTTCCCAAGGCGTAGCCCTTCGGAGGTAGGCATGTCCTGCTTCCGAAGGGTTTTTCTTTGGCAAGAGACCCCCATACTCATAAGTGGCTGACGCCCAATGCTGTTCTCTTAATCCATTCATTCTCAATCTTGTAACATCTACTAACAACCTATAACAAGCATGATTTAGAGTAGTTGTTACGCTAACCTCTTCTTTTTTAATAGTTTAACAACTATAACAACCAAAACAAGCAAAAATAGTAGTTATATAAGAAAAGAGGGGTATAGGGGAGGCCTTATATACACATATATAGAGTCTGTAGAATTTGCTTGTTTGCTTGTTATAGTTGTTAACTCATTCAGTTTCAATGGTCCAGCGTAACAACCTCTTTCGTGCTTCAGTTGTTAAGTCCTTGGCTCTTAATAGCTTACGTCAAGATTTAGAGAGGTTGTTACGCTAACTCATTCAGTTTCAATACCTCTTCGATTTAGCCCTATCCCTATCATAAAAACATGGTCCGCGGAGCGCGGAGCGCGACCGCCATACGGCACGAGGACGAGGTGCGTACACGTTTAACTACGATTTTTGCTTGTTATGCTTGTTATAGTTGTTAAGTCGTATATACTCAAACACTTACCGTAACAACTACTCTAAATATTGCTTGTTACGTGCTTGTTATAGGCCGTAGATTCTACTTGACAACCCCCGGAACCCGTGGTAGCCTCGGACACCGTTCGACCTCCGGACGGCAATTCAAACCATAGGCCACGAGGGTGCGGACTACGCCGTCCACGCTCCACTGGCCTCATTCATAAAAGTATGCAATCCATTACTCTAATCCCCACGCCTTGGGATTTGTTGGAGCGGAGTAACGCTCCCCGCGTCTTTACCGGAAGCGGAAAGAATCCACAGGCAATTACAATCGACTGTCTCATTAACTTCCTCCGCAGTAACGACATCGCGGACGAGCGGTTAAAGACAAGTCTCCAATTATCACTCCTTCTCGACAAGCAAGCCGGGAGGCCGCTTCGTGCGCCATTGGCTCCCGCCTATGAGAAGGTCTATACCCGATGGAAGGAGAACAGCCCTGACGGTGAGGTGAAGGTCAAGAACGCGCTTCCCGCCCTCATTCCCTCTGTCATCTTCCATTCCGTCCCATCTATGCTGGGCGAGAATAAGAAGACCGTTGACCCGCGTACCGCATTGCGCCGGGCTATCTCCTTCTGGTCCCACTCCGGCATCATTGGTCTGGACATTGACCTAAAGAAGAAGGATGAAGATACGAACCCCGCCACTACGGAGGAACTTAAACGCATTGCCGAGGATAAGCTCTCCCACTTGCCCGGTTACTTGTTCGGGTACGTCAGCCCCAGTGGCGGGTTCAAGTTCTTCGTCCAAGTCGATGAACGGGCACGCGAGGCTCTCAACATCTCGGAACCCCCGGATTCCACGGATTCCACGGATTCCACGGATTCCACGGATTCCCATATCCCTGACATGGGCAAGTACCTCGCGGCTATTCGTCAGGCTCGCCACCAGCTAATCTGCAAATACCTGTGGGACCAAGTATATGACCTCTCCGGTCTGACCTGCGACCCCGCATGTAAGGACATCTCCCGGTTGCAGTTCCTCTACCACGGGGAGTTGGTGGAGCGGGTTAAAGATACGCCGCAGGTATTTACCGTGCCCTCCCTTGACAAGCTGGTTGAACGGGCTACCAAGGAAACCGTGGCTCCCGCGGCAGAGGATGACCTCCTGACCGAGCGGGACCCGCTTCCCATTCTTATCTCCGAGTTCCCCAAGTGGCTGGACGATAATGGCTACGCCGAACAGGCCGAGGGCTTCCGGGCAATGCGCTGGGAAGGGAATCACATGTACGGCATGTGCCCCGCGTGCGCAAGCGTATGCACGGGACACCGTGCCGACCGTGACCTGCAATTCAACATTGTCCGGGACTTCCCATCTACCTCATGGTTCCATTGCCTCCATAGCTCCTGCCAAGACAAGGACCGGAAGGTGAAGAGCATGAATGACCTGTTCCGCATGTATGTGCTGGACATCGAGAACAGAGACATTGCCACCATAACCCCTCCGGTTACGGATGCTGAATCTGAATCCTTGCTGGATAAGATATATAACCCCGACGCAGAGCTAAAGAAAATCCTTGCCGAGACCGGACCCTTACCAGAGGGGAAGGCTTATCAGGCAAAGAAACCTGAACGCTGGGCTACTCTCGACTTCCCCATGAAGGACCCCAAGAAGGACATCGTTTCCGTATCGTATGTTAACGTTAAATTCCTTCTTGCCTCCATTGGTCTCCGCATTGTGACCGATGTAGCTAATGAGACCAAACTGGTGCTGGACCTTGTGAGCCGAAGGCTCTACCCTTACGACCCGGAGTTCGTGAATCACATTGCGGGTAAGTGGGCCAACTATCTGGCAGTGGGAATGGCTACCTCCAAATTACAGCACGAACTGGACGCAACCTTCCGCAGTATCTCCACCGAATACTTCTACCACCCGCTCGCATCCACCTTATGCGTAAAACCTTGGGATGGTATTGACCGAGTGGGGCAGTACATCCGTACTCTTGAACTGGAAAAGGGCATGGCCCCGGAAGGCTATACCGAAGAAGAGTGGCTGGACTTCGTGCTTCGTACATGGCTCTACACCGTCCTCGACCACATGGAGAAGTCGATGGAAGATGTTAATAACATGTGTCCCATCTTCTGCCCCATCTTCATTGGTAGCCAAGGTAGCGGTAAATCTTACTGGGCCGCTAAGCTCCTTGCCGACTATCCCGGATGCTTCACGAGTAGCTTCGACATCCACAATGAGAAGGATGCTATCGTACAGAAGAGCAGTACCCATGTTATCCAGCTGGACGAGATTGACCGAATCCTCTCCAACCCGGAGGACGCGAACAAAGTGAAGAATGCACTTGACATTCAGCCCGCCAAGACCCGTGCGGCATACCAGCGTGACCAGCGGATGTATAAGCCGAAGGCGGTGTTCATTGGTACGTCCAACGACCCCAACCCACTGACGGACACCACGGGGAACCGCCGCTACTCTGTCCTCTATGTCCGTAGTATGGGAGGGGACCTAGCGATGGCGATGAAGGTTCGCGATTCGATTGATATACAGCAACTATGGGCGCAGGTGTATGAGAACTACCACTCGCTAAGCAAGGATGTTAGCGAACTTGTAAGCACGGTGGTGCAGAAGTCCCAAGAGATAAACACCAAGTATGGCATGCGGGAATCCGCGGAGGAATCCCTTGTGACCCAGCTTCGTCCGGTTGATTGGGACGTAGATACGGATAAGGAGGGCAATCCTTTGTGGAAGCACATTCCCATCACCTATACGGGGCCGCGAGCACTTCTGCATATCCTCTACACCATCCGAGATACCAGAGTAGTAACCGACCAGCCACATTCCGCTAACACTCCTAAGCAATCCGCTCTTAATGGGTTCAAGACGGCCATCACCTCTTACTTCCAAGATGACGCATGGTGGAAAGCAAAACAGGTGTCGGGAGGAAGACGGCGCATGAAGTTCCTTCATGTAGAGGACTGGCTCAAGTACGCAAGCGACAGTACTAAGGCCCGCTGGTATCGGGAATTCCCCGAATGGGAAGAACAGGACAAACAACGCCAAGAAGTAATTGTAGGATAGTGAGCGAGTTATAACTCCCTCAAAAATTTCTTCTAAAAACTTCTTGACAAAAATCTAATCTTTGATACATTGGCCTCGTCACCGGGATTCCGGGGCGGGGCCAATCCCGTTCCGCCAATCCCGTTCCGCCAATCCCATAGAATAATAAAAAGCAAACCAGCAACAAACATGACTACGACCGACGACAACATGATTACCGAGTTGAAAGCTCTTGAATCCGAGCTTCGCTCACAGGTGGAAAAAGCCGAAGAGGAATTGAAGTCCCTTCGCAATAACCACAACCGCATTGTCAAGCTAATCAATCTCCTTGATGGTCTTGGCAACTTGATGAATAGTACGCACGTTACCACGTTTGCGGATTCTCCCCGCCCCGGCTATAGCAAGAATGGCAAGAAGCTGGGACGCCCGTCCAATGAACGTCTCGCCAACTTGAAGGCGCAGAACCAGAACCTCCGCGACCGGTACGAGCTTAGCCAGAAGCGTGACCAGCTGAACAAGTGCATCGACAGTCTCGACTGGATTATTGATGTGCAGGAAGCCAATGAAGCCGAATTCTAAGTCTAACCTCTTATGCCCAAAAGACTTATGACATTAGAAGATACGACATACTCTCAAAGATTTAGGGATAACCTCGAGGACACGTTGGAGCAGATGCTTCCGGTTCTCTCATTCATACCCTTTGTCCTTACCTTAGCGGTTAAAGTGTATTGTCCTGAATATTCGTGGATGCTGTGCTTCTTAGCGGTACTCGGCAGTCACGTACTTCAAATTCTCTTTGTTGTTACGGTGAACTCCATTCCGAAGAAGGTAGAATCCTTCTTCGGGGCGGTCGCCACCGCTGGTTTCTACTTAGTCCCTATACTCTGCCTCTATAATGCGATGAAGAGCTAATCATGAAAGAATTAGTTGAACTCTCCCCCTACATGGGCATCTATTACCTCTCCCTATCTATGGGCCTTCTGGTCAATGGTATGCCCCTACTGGCCTCCCTCATCTTCTCGCTCATTCTCGTCCTCATCGTTCTGTGGGTGTGGTCCTTCATCTACATCACCATCACGCATCTATTGAAACGAAGTAACCGGGACATGAACATCAATATCTTTGGCCTCTCCGCGACATTGGTCACTCTCTTCTTCATAATCATCTCACGCTAAACTATGTACAACGAAATTGCAATCGCCGCCCAAACTGTTGATTCCCACTTCTCCTATATGGGATTAGAGGAATCAGCCGCTGACCTCCTGCGCCATCTTCTGTGGGAGATTGAAGAATACCGGGAAGCTGACGCGGAGGACCGCGTAAAGGAGGCAACCGACATCGCCATTCTCGCATTGCGCCTAGTAGCCGCTACGGGGCGCGATGAAGGTTTCTCCTTTGAGGATAGCGTACATCTTACAAACGAAAAATGCCGGGAAGTCGTGAACCGCATGAACCGTGCCGTGAAGATGTACAAGAAGGACAGAACCGCCGGAATTCCTATGAGCACCCCACAAGAATACTACGCGCAAGCGAAGGAACAACTAAATACACCCAAACACTAATGCACGAAGAAATAGACCACCCCCCTATATCATTTTCACTGCCTCGCATTCCGGGGTATGAAATGGAGATTACAGACGACCAGACCAAACTCACAGGCGATACTCTTGCCGTTGACTTCGAAACGTATTATGAAGGGAAATATTCCCTCAAGTTCATGGACCCGCATTCCTACTGTCTGGACCCCCGGTTCGACGCATACATCATGTCCGTCTATGACGGGAAGTATTGCTGGGTAGGACATCCGAAGGATTTTGACTGGGAGAAAACTACGAAGGACAAAACCCTCGTCGCGTTTAACGCCAGCTTCGACTATGCCGTTTACCTCTTCGCACTTCACGCGCCGGGGGCCAAGGGCATCCCGTGCACACCAAGCTTCCAGCCGCCCTTCAAGGAGTGGCTCTGTTCCCGTGCCGCTTCCAACTATCTCGCCATCTATGGCTCTCTTGACAAGATTGTCGCAAAGCTTTGGGGTGTAGAGATTAGCAAGGAGGTCCGAGCCAAGGCCGAAGGCGTTGACTTCCGCAAGATGGAGGTCATCCCCGACGACATGAAGGAATACGTGGCGGGCGATAGTTACTACTGTCTCGCCTTGTGGGATAAGATGAAGAACTTCTGGCCGGAAGATGAACGGGAATGCTGGCTCAATACCTGCATCATGGGATGGCGCGGAGTTCCGACTTCCCGCCAGTATCTTCTTGACGGATTGGAGAAACTCCATCAGGCGCAGGAGGAATACAAGGAAGCTATCCCGCTTGAAAAGAAACTCTCCATTCCCCAACTACGTAGAGCGTGCGAAGAGCTGAACATCCCGCCGCCGGAGACGACGAGTAAGGCCAGCGAACTATTTACGGACTGGCTGGAAGAGTATGGCCACCTCGTCCCGTGGGTAACTCTTATCGGGAAATACAGGAGCGTGAACCGTATGATTAGCATTACCGAGCGCATGCTTTCCCGCGTCTATACTGACCATGAAGGGATAGAACGTCTCCCCTATACGCTGACCTACTGTGGCGCAAGTACGGGTCGTTGGACTGCCGGGGGCGACAAGCTCAACCTGCAACAGCTTAACCGTGAAGACGTTCTGGGCTTTAACCAGCGCAACGCCATTCAAGCACCCGAAGGGTATAAGCTCGTGGTATGTGACTGGGCTGGGATTGAAGCACGTCTGACCGCTTGGCTCTGCGGGCAGGAGAAAATTCTTGATACCCTCCGTGCTGGTGAGAAGGACATCTATGCCGCTAACGCGAAAGGTTGGGGCCTCATCCCCGCGGATGTCAAGGACTTCAAACAGTACTGCAAGGAAACTCCGGGGCAAGCGGACCTTCGTCAGCATGTGAAGGCGGGGGTACTTGCTTGCGGCTTTAGTGCTGGATGGAAGGCTATTCAACGCTCGAACCCCGGAATGGACAGGGACCAGTGCCAAGCGATTGTGGACATGTACCGCAGTCGTAGCCCAGAAGTGGTAGCATGGTGGAGAGAGTTGGACGCATTAGCGGCTCGCGGCTATCGTACCCCCTCCCATAGCTTCGCGCTCTCCCTTCCCTCTGGCCGGAAGCTCTATTATCGTAACTGTTACAAGAAACTCATTCAACCCAAGGACGGTCGTCGTCCCTATTTCGCAACCTGCGTCGATTTCGGGTACAAGTCCTCCATCGTCAATACTAACCTCCTTAGCAACAATAACATCCAGTCAATCGCACGTGACCTCATGGTCCGCACGTTCAACCGCCTGTGCAAGGAATTAGAGGGTGCGCAACCTATCCTTCTCGTGCATGACGAAGCAGTAGTGATGGTTCCGGCTGACCATGCCGAGGAATACGCCCAGCGCATCGAACAGATAATGGAAGAAACTCCACAGTGGGCTTCATCCCTTCCGCTCCTTGCCGAACCTGAAATCATGGACAAGTATCGCAAATGAGTGCGCTTACTCCATTCCCTCCCCAAGAAGATTGCATCCACGATATGGTGGATGCAATTACCCGGCACGGCTATGTGATAAATAAATCCTGCACGGGTACGGGGAAGACATTGGTTACTATCGAAACCGCGAAGGCTATGGGCAAGAGACTTCTCGTCGTCTGCCCTGCCATCGTAGTGACCCAATGGAAGCGAGCGATTGAACAGCAAGGAGCGGACGCGGTGGATGTCCTCTCATGGGAGAAGGTGCGCAGGGGAAGTACCTCCTACTACAAACGCCCAACAAAGGTTCCCAAGTCCCGGATAGTCTTCGGGGCTTGGACCCTTCCCGACGATTCCTTGCTGGTCCTTGATGAAAGCCATAAGGCCAAAACCTATGGTAGCCAAAGCAACATCATGGCATTAACTGCGGCCCATCAAGGACTTCCGACGATTATGCTCTCTGCCACTCCCTTCGTCTCCCCTCTTGACATGAGCGTTCCCGCAACGTATGCCAAGTGGATTCAAGACCCTCGGCGCGGGTTCTGGCTCTGGGCACGTATGCACGGATGCACCGACAGCTTCTGGGGAGGTATCGAGTTTAAGCTCAACCCACGTAACCACGCCATGATGGAGAGCCTGAAACAAAAGCTCTTCACTGCTGGAGTTATGACAGAGATTGACAAGGATAGACTTGACACATTCTTCCCGGAGAATAGAATCGAATATCTGTCCGTGGACGTAGACATGAAAGGTATGAGAGAGATTAAACAGTTGCAGAAAGCACTTGACAAGCTGGACAAATCATGGGACCAGTCCATCGAACGAGCTAACGAGAAGGGAATCGAACTTCCTGCTATCGTTGAACTCCTTCGGCTTCGCCAGCAATCTGAATTGGCTAAGCTCCCCACGATGGCAGAGAAGGCAGTTGAACTTCTGGACAGCGGATATAGCGTCGCCATCTTCGTGTCTTTCCTCGACAGTCTCTCCACACTCTCGGAACTCATTAACAATAAATCGGGTAAGACAATCGCTTATGCCGAGATTAGTGGAGCGGTGACTGGGAAGAACCGACAGGAAGAGGTGGACAAGTTCCAACGGAATGAAGTTCCTCTCGCTCTCGTGCAGATTAGTGCAGGAGGAACTGGGGTATCGCTTCACGATACCGAGGGAGGCCACCCCCGCGCCGCACTCATCTCGCCGGACTACGCAATCGTCAATTTGCTACAGGCACAAGGACGTATCGCCCGCCTCGGTGCAAAGTCACACACATTGCAATACATCGTGACTGCCTCCGGTACGGTGGAAGAAAGAATTATTCAAGCACTCAACACAAAAGAAATTTGTCTTAACGCATTAACATCAAATGGCTAATAACGAAACCAACACTCACAGCAAGTATAGTCCGAGTAAGATGGCGTTGCTCGCCACCTGTCCCGGATATGTCCCACGCCCCGTGACTAAAGAGGAAGAAGAGGATGACTTCTCCCCGGCGGCCATTGGGACCCGTGTTCACGCGGCCCTTGAAACCAAGAACCCAGAATCCCTTCTTACCAAGCATGAACACATCCTCTACACTGCGGCATCCAACATGGTGGATAGGCTCATGTCCATCTTTATGACCGAGTTACAAACGGACAAGGTAGTAGTACTCCCGGAACATAAGTTTGAAGGAATCGTCTTCAACCCAGACGATGAAGCACAAACCGGAACGGCTGACGTTCTTGTCCGGCATGGTGATACTTCCATGATTATTGACTACAAAATGGGGATGGTTCCTGTCTCTGACCCTGCCGAGAATACCCAGTTCATTTACTACGGTTTGCTAGAAATGGCAGAACGCCCTGAATGTAAGCGTATTATCCTTGCGGTGGTTCAGCCCAGCCAGACCGAAAGCATGAAGATTGCGGCGTTCTACCGTGATGGTAAGGGGCCGAAGTTCACCACGGATATGTCTGTCGTCCCTATGGATGAAGCTACTGCGAGGGAAAGCATGGGCGCAGTCATTGCCCGCCATTGCCGTGACGCGGAGAACCCCTATGCCTACTCATCCTCTCCGCACGTCTGCCCCTACTGTTCCCGTCTCGCCCGGTGTAAGAAGGTGACTAGCATGGCCCGTAACTTCTCGCTCAAAGTGTTGAAGGACAAGGACCTAGCCGAAGGGATGATTGATAACGTCGGTACGGCGATGGACAACCCGGAAACCCTTGGCTCCCTTCTTTCCTTTGCAAACATTATCGCGGAGGCCAACAAGGTGCATAAGGACTATGCCAAGACCCTCTTCGCTTGCGGCGTTGATGTTCCCGGATGGAAGTATGCACGGCGAGGTAATACCGTGAAGGTGGACAATGATGCCTTCCGTGCCTACGTCGAGCAGTACATTTCCCCAGAGGAAATTCTGGACAGCATCTCCCGCCTCCCTGTGTCGAAGCTTCTTGACATGGTGGTAGATAAAAACAAAGTTGAAGGAGCCACACGTGCCGAGATGAAGGAAGCCAAGGAATCCTTACTCGAAGAGCTTCAAGAACTTGGAGTAGTGAAAGAAGTGACGAGCGCGATGGCTTTGCTCAAAATCAAATAAACATCTTGACATTTCACGAACTTGTGATATAGTCGCGTCAGAGAAGTTACCGAGGGTAGTTCACTCGCCAAAGAAGCCCTCAACCCAAAACCAAGAATAAACGAATACTATGGCTACTAAGAAAACAGAACACGAAACCTTGGGAATAGACCCGGGAGACGCATTGGAACTGGGAACCCCGGAACCCAATCAACTCGCAACCGCTACGGAATACCACTCCTTCGAGGGTGAGACCGACGCTTCGGACATCCAGATTCCCTACCTCAAACTGTGGCAAGCCTCTTGCGATGAAGCCAAATTGGAAGAACCGATTGGCAGTTTGGGCGCGTTCCTTCTCAACGGTCTGGTCGTTGCCGAGCGCAATAATCCTCTTGAATGTATCGTATTGAAGGCTCGTAAGTTCTTCCGCGAATACATCCCGTACAACGAACGTCAGCCCGGCGTATATGCCAAGACGTGGAATACGAAGGAAGAGTATGAAGCAGAAGGATTTGACAAGTCGCAGGTCAACCGTGCCCTTGCCATGTGGCTACTGGTTAAGAAGCCGCAGGGTATTAAGGACGCAAGTACCACCGAGGATGACCTTGACGCTCTCTTCACCATTGACTTCATGGGCGACCAGTGGACGCTGGCACGATACACCCCGGAAGGTAATCAGTACACGGGCGTTGGTGCTCCCTTCATCCAGTTCATGATGTTGAAGGGGAACAAGCTCGGCTCCCTGCCCTTCCGTGTGCAGATTGGTGCACAACGCGCCGTCTCCCGCGACGGGAAGAACAGCTACGCCAAAGCGTTCCTCAAGTTCAAACCGCACCCGGTGGAAGGTCAGGTTGAAGCCATCCAAGAGATGGGCCTCCTTTCCGCGGTAACTAAGTAACCCCCTCCCGGCCCTGACGGGTTTATCCCGTAGCACCGCATTGCGGGTAAAAAAGGGGCACGTTCTATTCGGCCATCATAGTACGCTATGGTGGCCGTCTTATTTTTGTGCTTGACCTTCTGGACTTTGTGGGATATATTCTCCTATGCAACTAGTAGGAGTTGACCCCGGAACCCACGGCGCCCTTGTACTCGCGGACACCCGGAGCAAGAAAATCTGGATAAAGCACATGCCAGAAGACGAAAGGGAACTGGAAATCATATTGAACAAACTGCCACGTAGCCGTCATCGTATCATGTACATTGAGAAGATGAGCTATGCCATGAGCGGAGGCGGCAAGGTGTCCAATCCGAGAAGTAGTGGCGTATTGGGAGAGGCAACCGGGAAGGTCCTCGGTTACGCCGCGGCGGCGGGGTACACCGTCACAAAGGTTTCCCCAATCGTATGGATGCGGGCTATGGGCGCGTATGATACGGGCCTGACCGCACGGGATAGGACCCGGTGGAAGAACAACCTGAAACGCATCGCGATGGAGAACTTCCCCGGCGCGAAGGTGACGCTACAGAACGCGGACGCTCTTCTCATTCTGTTGTACGCGTACCGGGAACTGAACGACGACCACACACTGACCCTCGACAACTGGTATATAGAAAGGATATAGCATGGCACGACACTTTACCCGCTACGGACGACAATGGGAGTACGGAGTTTCGGAATTGGACATCGAACTCTGGTGCTTCAAATACGCATGGCCCGAAGAGAAGGGAGGGCTGGGCAGGTATGGACACGCTAAGAACGCCATCAATCTCCTGTGGAATTACAAGGGCAGTCCTACTCCCATTATCTGGACACCGTGGATTGAACGGATGATTGAAACCGCGTGCAAATATGATGTGGTCATCATGGGTGGAGGCTCGTCCTCTGGGAAGTCATTATCTATGGCTATCATGGCGACGCTCTTCTATCTGGCCGACCCCGTCGATACTCTTTGCCTAGTCACATCGACTACTATTGAAGGTGCGAAGAAACGTATCTTCAAGGATATTAAACGGTTGTGGCGCAAGGAATTTCCGGGTAAGCTCGTTGATGGCAAGGGACAGATTAAAGGCGTGAACGAGGACGGAGATATTGATGATTCCCGCGGCATCTCCATTATCCCCTGCGCGAACGTCGGCGACCCCAGTAGCCGATTTATCGGTATTAAGGCAAAGAACATGCACGTCTTTTACGACGAGCTTTCCGAATTGCCGATTGAACTCGTCGAGGTGTGGCGTACCAACCTCATCACCAACAGAGCGGACACGCCTCCTACCCTGATGGCCGCCTCTAACCCCAAGAGCCGCACCGATGCCTTTGGTGTTATGGCTATGCCCAAGGACGGGTGGAACAGCGTTGACATCTTTGAGGAATACGAGTGGGAGACCAAGGACGGGATTTACATCCGCTTCGACAACACCCAGAACCCCCGCATCAAATATGGCCGCGAGGATTGGAGCTTCTACACCCCGTTGGACATCGTTCAGCAAACGATTGAACAGTATGGGGAGAATAGTCCGTTTGTGATGCGGTTCCACCGGGCCACCTTTTCAGACGATACGGAAGAAGGTTCACTAATGTCGGAGGCTGAAATTTACGGCAGTGGCGCGGATGCCATGCCCGTCTGGGGAGACGGCGAGTTGATTACGATAGCGGGTCTCGACCCTGCCTACACCAACGGCGGGGACCAGTCATGTTTGAAGCTCGCCAAAGTTGGGAGGACTGTCGAGGGCCTCTGGGCTTGTGCAGTCTTCCGTACCTATCTCCTTAAATCCACGTCCGACAAGGAACGGATGAAGCAAAGGAACTTCGACATCGCCCAGCAAGTTGGAGAGATTCTCCGCGCGAACAATGTCGACAGCAAGTACCTTGCGGTTGACGTAACCGGGGGTACTGGTTTCATCGACATCCTCGCCCAGCATGTCGGCACGGACTTCCAGACGGTCAGCTTCGCGGGTATGGCGAGCAAAGTGCCCATTGGCCTGTTGCAGAATCAGGAGGCATGCCAGCAATATAGCAACAAGGTCTCCGAGCTTTGGGGATGTATGAAACTGGCAATCAATGCTCGCCAACTTTATGGCCTCGACCCGACAACTATCGTCGAGCTTAAATCCCGGCTCTACACCATGAACGGAACCCGAATTGCCGTGGAACCCAAGGCGGCCATGAAGAAGCGGATTCATAAATCCCCGGACAACGCGGACGCACTAGCACTATTGGTGCACGTGTGCCGGGGAATCATGGGACCGGAGTTCGGTAAGATTAGGCTTGACATTCAGAACCATAAGGTGGTAGAACATCAAGAGGTAATCAAATATCGCGAAGATGGAACCGCATATATTGAAGCCGCAGACATTGGCAGGTATCTCGGAGGCTTCGTCGGAGGCAATGCCCCCACTCCTGCCTCCGCTCCTGCCCGCGACACCTTTGCCTCCGACGTAACCGCCGCAATGAACATGCTATGGACCTAAGAGCCGCCGCAAAGATTTCTGCTCCCAAACCAATCACTAACGACAACACCGTTATAAGGAAGGCCATTGAGATGTACAAGGCCGGAACTCCCGTGCCCGTCATCTCGGAAGTTACTGGCCTCCCCCGTGAACGTGTTGATAAGATTGTTGATAGCGTCCAACTCTCGAAGGAGGAACTGGCTATCCGCAATGAACTTCTCAATACGTACACGCAGAACACACAGGCACGCATCCTCCAACGCCAAGAGGCGAGGACGAAGATAGAGCTTGACATCGTTGAATCCATGAGTAGTCAGTACAAAGAACTGATGAACAGTGGATTCTCCCGTGTCGCTTCCTTCATGGCTGACGCAGAGATACAATCAATTAAGGATGTACCTCTCTTCCTCTCTATCATGGAGCGAAGCCACGGTCTGTGGGAGAAGTTTAACGAAGCGATTGCGAAGCGCGACATGGACCTACTGTCACAGGTTATCCAGCAGTTCGAACTGGAACAGACCGAGATAGTGACACAGATGGGATTGCAGGGAGGACCAGTAACTCTGAACAAGGATGGCACTCGTCCTGAACTGGAAGAAGGAAGCGCGGCCCGTACCATCACCTTGAAGCTAAAGAAGAAAGGCGAAAAGCCCGAAGCTGACGAAAAATAATATTGACAAGTTCGTATTTTCTCCTATATTGAGGTCATGTCCAAACCCGAATCAATTCAAGAAGTCTTCCGTCGTTGGACCCCGGTAGCTCTCATGAACTTGCCGGAGGAAGTGAAGACCCCAGAAACGTTCCCCGATTATATGGGGACGGATGATGAACCGTTGCCTGTTGGTCATAGTCAGGGAATTCTGACGGTCATTGGGTACTCCCACGATGTCCGATATCCGTATGTCGCGCAATGTGCATGTGGGAATGTGGTCACGATGAACCGTCTGCAATTAACGCGCAAGCAACACCATTGTGGATGCCTGACCCAAATCATGCGCTCATCCTATCTTATCCGCTTGCGGGTAGAAGCTATGCGTTCATGGTGGCAACAGGTTCCTCTGTGGCTCGATGACCTTGACAAGCTTCGCGAACACGCGAAGAAGTACAAGAAGGCCGTCAAGAGAACGAACAAGTACAATGCCAAGCTCTCCCATGTCGAGTACGCGGACGACCCGCTGACGTTTGACAGGGAGGTAGAGACCTCCGGTAGCCCTGACGGGGTGGACGCTTTCCTTTCCCTCATCGCACCGTCGGAGGAATATAGTCAGTTCCTACGCAGTATTGCCGAGAAGCTGACCAAGGAATATAAACCTTGGCCCGCAATCCCAATGGCGAATACAAGCGCGTATGCCAGTTACAAGAACGAACTGCCCGAATTTGACGCGGCTACCTTCATTAACTTCGTCAACTACCTTGCAGACGCACAAGAGGATAAAAACCTGAAACCTACGTCCGACAATGGCGATAAGTGAGAATGCCGCCGTCTTCCATGAGGTAGCACGGGATAAGGAGGTGTGGGGAAAAGCATGGAGATACCGTGCCTACTACCTTGCGTGGGTGAACGGGAAGTCCGCGAGGCTTGCGCCTACACGTGGCGAGGTCATGCACCCCTACCCCGACCGGGCGAACCCTACACACGTGATGGCCTTTAAGGATGTTGACCCGGTGCATGGAGTGCGTCCTAAATACTTTCGGACAAAGATATTCTCGAATAGTACGGAAACCCCACTCACTAGACCCCTCACGCTAACTCCGGGCAGTCCTCGAAAGTACCCCTTCTTCTCCTATCTAATGTATGAGCCTCTCGTCGAATCCCAGCTCTACTTCCGCTGGTATCTCTTCCAGCAGTTGGTAACTGAATGGGCATTCAATATCCTGCCGCCTCAAGCGGACACATCCTTGGGCATACAGGCTGAACGCCGCGCCCTCAAAGCAACTAAAACAAAATAAACGACAATGGCTACAATAGCAATCCCTTGTGAACCTCGCGTCCTTATCAACGGCGCGAACATTGCACAGAACCTCATTGACAGCGTTGCGGCTTCCAGCCGTGGCGACCACGATGTTTGGCTCCTGCTCCCTTACCGGGCCAAGGCCGCCGCTGAACCCATGATTAAAATCTTGAAGAATCAGTTCCGGGACCTTCGCACGATTGAGTTGCTGACCCCTGTCACGGGTAGCTACGCTCTCGTTACTCATCTCTTCGCCCGACTGCAACAGGCTCTGGCTTACGAGAACGCGCCGGACGAACGAGCTATCATTTGGGTTTCCGAACGCGGCAATGAAAAGTTTAAGCCCGGCGCGATTGATACGCTGGATGCAACGTTCTATCGCAAGAAGGCTCCGGTTATTGCGGGTAAATACTTCACCGTTCCCGCTACCGAAGGTTCCTACGAATCCCGCACCGTGGACGGAACCTTCGTCATGTCCAGCCAGCTGGCGAAGCTCTATCCCCAGCGAGTTCCCTACGTCACCATCTCCCAGCATTTCCGTCTCTTCCTTGACAAGGTGCTGACCGAGAAGTGCTTCAACGTGGAGAACTGGGACGACCTCATCACCGTTGGTGAAATCCCCGACGCGGACAACTTTAAGCTTCCCCAAGTTCTTGGCGAAGTCACGGTGACGACCCCTGCCGAGGTATCTATCGCCAGCATCAAAGCGGAATCTATCAATATGATGGGACAGTCCGAGCAAGTAGGTGGAGCAACTAAAGCCCGCGAGGATTTAAGTGAAGCAGAAGACTTGACACCCAGCGCGAAAGTTGTTACACCTGCACCTGTGAAGCCCAAGACCAAGAAAGCCATGAAGGCTGATGCGGTTGAGGGTAAAGACGAAATTGACAAATAGTAGATATGCCGAAACCAGACGCAAATGCTCCCGTAGGTCCGGGGGTTATTGGCGTGGTTGACGAGAACGGAACTCTTCTCAAGCGAAGGGTTCCGACCGCTGACCAAGCCCGCGCCTTGCTCTACTTCTGCCTCACCGCTGACCAGCTATCCATGCAAGCGAGGACAGAGGCACAGGCAGAGCTGGACGGACAACGCCCGTATGACCCAATGGCCCTTTCCGCAGTTGGTCAGAATTATCGAACCAACTACAACTTCCGCACGATGCGGATTGTTCGTGAAAAGGTGGCGGCTAGCCTCCGCGAAGTGTGGGATAACCCCGAACTTGTTTCGGTGCAAACCACCTTCGGAGATAATGCTCGTCGCCCCATTTATTCAGACATCCTTTCCACCGAGGTGACGAAGATGGTCAAGTCCATGCCGGGATTCACTTCCATCATGACAGACCTTCTTCACAACTTCTCCTTCCACGGCTTCGGCCTTGCCTACTTTGAGGACCCTGACACTTGGTACTTCAAGGCGGGTAGTCTGAACGAGTTCGCGTTCGAGCGAAAGGTTAAGCCGGACAGTAGCACCCTTGAGGTTGTGTTTGCTACTCGTACCCTTCGTGCCCATGAACTCTACGATTTCATTCGTGACCCGCAGACCGCAAGGGAAGCTGGCTGGGATGTGGAAGAGGTCATGAAGGTGTTGAAGACCTGTAGTTACAATCAGACAGTACAGCCCCAGCGCATTTCTTGGGAGACCGAGAAGATGCTCAAAAACGGAGACTACACCCTGACCGACGTAATTGGAACCAGTATTCCGATTGCCCACATGTGGGTACGCGAATTCAACGGTACGGTTACTCATTCCATTTTCTTCGTCAACGGAAGCGGCGGCAATGGTCAGGATGTGAAGCGCGACCAGAACCGTGATGTAGACGACACCAAGTTCCTCTACACCAAGGAAGGAGCCTACAACTCTATGGAAGAAGCGTTCGTCCTCTTCCCGCTGGGTAGTAGCACCAATGGAGATATTCATGCTCTCCGCGGATATGGGAATGACCTTCTGCCCCACACTCGTGTCATTGACAAGTTGATGAACCAAGCGACGGACGCGGCGTTCCTCGGCATGGCTCTGAACGTCTCTGCCACCAATGAAACCTCCCGTCTCTCCGCAATGGTGAACCCGATGGGGGCCTATACCATTTTGGACCCGTCAACGCAAGTGGTTCCTAATCCCGTGCCGAATCTGCAACAAGTTGCTGGAACTCCCCTCGCATTCTTGCAGAACCAAATCCGGGAACGCTTGGGCGAGATTGACGTGAATGCTGATGGAGGCATGGGCCGCACCCAGCTGGAAGCTGAAATCCGTATGGGCAATGCGAGCAAGGTCAGCAATAACATCATGGATATGCTCTTGGAGCACATGACCATCCTTCTCCGTGAAATCGTTCGCCGTATCATCCGCAAGGACTACGATGAAGGGATTGGCGGGTTTAAGGAACGTGAACGCATGCTCCAACGTCTGGACGAAGCAGGTGTGCCAAGGGATGCCTTCTTCGCTATCGACCTTGACAGCGTTACCGCTCTCCCGCCTATCGGTGCGGGCAGTAAGGTTCGCCGTACAATGGCTCTCCGTCAGTGTCTCAACTACATGCAGTTCATGCCACGAGCTGGGCAGGAACGTCTCATCCGCATGGCCATTGCCAATGAAACGAATGGACGCACCGCGCAGTTGTTCATGCCGTTGAAGGATGACCCCAACCCGTCCGAAACCGTGGCCGCCTCTATCGCATCCATCCAGAACAACCAGCTCATGGCAGGGCAGGAAGTTCCGGTTATGCCGAACGAGGACCACAGGACGCACGCGGAAGTGCATGCCAACTTCATCATGTCCATGCTACCGGACGCACAGCTGGAACCCGAAGAGATGGCCCAGCTAGCTCAACCTCTACAGCTTCTGGTCGCCCAGTTGGCAGGACACATGGACTATTTGCAGGCCGCCAAGGAAGTTGTCCCCGAATTTGAACAGTACGAGAAACTGGTCAAGAGGTGCAACGAGGTTATTACCAACGGCATGCGGGCCTTGGAAGCGATGCAACAGAACGAAGAAGCGGCTCCCCAAGAAGGACCTACTCCTGAACAGATGAAAGCCGAAGCCGAAATTGAATTGAAGCGCATGAAGACGGAAGCTGAAATCCAGTTGGCTAAGGAAAAGCAGGATGCCGAGATTACTCGTAACGCCGTAGAAGCCAACGCTAAAGCGGCTCAATCGCTGGGAGGTGCACGATGAAGGCAGTTCCTACCTACACTGTCGAAGGGTTCAAAAGCAACAAGGCGGCGACTGGCCGCCTTGCTGAACTCCTGCATGACCCGGTAATGGAAGAAGCTCTCTGCATTGTTCAGTCAAAACTCAATGCGACATTACAGCCCACAATGGAAGCCGCCGCATTGAATGGAGCTTTCGCGGCAGGGGCCAAATCCGTCATCGCCGCTCTTTTCAATCTGGCCGAAGAGAATGAAGAAACCGAATCCCCGGTAACTATGATGAATCATCCCATGACCGAGCGTAACGCTTGGATTAACTCACTTTCACCCAACAGGTAATACATAGATGGACAACGTAAATATTCCCGCAGTAGCGGAGGGCATCATAGATGGTGCTATTCACAACGACATACATAACATTTTCGAACAGACCCTGTTCGCCCCGGATTCCACGGATTCCACTCAACCCTCCAATCCCGCTAACCCCACGGCTCCCATTGAATCCCCGGATGGTACGGTAGTCATGCCAGATGCTGGGCCTCGCATCGCGGATGATGAAGTAGTCAATACCACGGGAACCCCGGTTCCCCCGGATGACACGGAATCCGAGGAAACCGAGGAAGAACAGAACGAAGAGGGGGAAAACGAAGAGGAAGAAAACGAAGAGGAAGAAAACGAAGAGGAAGAAAACGAAGAAGGGAAGAAGGAAGAACAGAACAACGGTCCTAAGGAACAGAAAGCGAGCAAGGCCGCGAGCAAGGCATTCGCTGAAATGCGCGTCCAGTTGAGGGGCGCGAAGAAAGAAATCGCGGACTTGAAGGCCAAGTTGGAAGAAGCGGGTAAATCCTCTCCCAACAATGAAGAGCTTGAATCTCTGCGAGAAATTGTACGCGGCTATGCCTTCACCGCAACCGAAGAATACAAGACCAATGTAACTGCCCCGTACAATAAGGCTAACGCCAAACTTGCAGAGATTGCCCGCGCCTCTGGTGCATCTCTGGACATGGACAAGCTGAATGAAGTTGCCCTTAATCCTGACCTCGACGAGTACGACCGGGAAGAAGCGTATGAGGCCATTGGGAAGGAACTGGGCATCAGCGATTCTGCCGTGTTCAAATTTGTCCGCATGGCTAAGGTCCGCGACGCGGCCATTGTCGCCCACGGAAACTATCAGGCCGAAGCCGACAAGTATGTGGAAGAGTTGAAGGCCAGCCGCGGCGGCAAGTCGGAGGCCGGGACCTACACCGTCAATCTCGACAACTACACGTTGGAAGCGATGAAGGAACGCGCCAAGGAACTGGGCATGACCACGGAGATTACCGAAGAGAATGTGAAGCATGCCCGCCATCTTGCTCACAAGATAAATAATGGTTCCTTCATGGACGGCGCACTGGCCGAACTCATGGTTAAGGAACTGGCTGATGCTCGCGCGACAATCGAGGCTCTCAACGTGAAGGTGGCCAAACTCCGCAAGGCCCGCCCCTCCGCTAACAGTGGTAGCTCCAAAGCCCCAGAGACCCAGCCACCCGCCGGGCCGACCGCAGTCGGGGACATTATTGGTAGTGCCTTCGGATTATAATAAATTTTCCTTGACATACTGGTAATTTTATGACAAGAATGGGGCATCAAATGCGGTGTCCCATTCTTGCTTTCCCGCGAGCAAACCAAAACAAACCTTTATGCAGGTGTGAAAATTCTTGGTCCTGACCCTGCCATGACCGCGTAAGACCCCAAAACAAAATCTTCCAAAGAGAACTAGGCGTTGCAAATTAAACCAAATTTAATTTACAAATGGCTACTTCTCCTAACGATATTCAGGCCCAAGAATTGAAGCTGGTCACGATGACCAACCTTCTTAACGCCAACATGTTCAGCACCTTTGCTCGTACTTCTCCGTGGAACTCCCAGATGATTATGACGGGAGAATGGACTGACGGTGTTGGTGATTCCGGGCGCATCGCAACCTTCGGTGCTACGGACCCCCGTGCCGAATGGATGAACATTAACCTCGCTTCCACCTCCAACCAGATTCCGATTACGGTAAATGATACTGGGGCTACGGAATACTCCTACAGCCGCTTCATCACGAGGCTTTCCTCCCAGAAACTGGACGTACTCCGTATGCGTCAGTCTTGGCAGGCTAAGCAACAGGCCGAGAATGCGGTGAAGCAGTTGGTCCGTGCCGTCGGTAATACTTGGTCTCGCTTCTATCGTCAGAGCTACATCAACATCGCCAGCTACAAACTCATCCCCACGAAGGCGGGTGTTGTTGGTCTCGATGTCGTGAGCAACGATATTAACTCCATGCCGGAAGTTAAGCCCGAAGCCGCTCTGAACGACGACCTGATGAACCAAGCTTGGCAGTTGCTCATCAATGAAGGTGCTGGCGAATCTGCCGCTCTGATGGACCAAGGTTCCCCTGTCTTCTTGGCTTACACGTCTAAGGACACCGTGGACTTCATCCTGCGTCACAACGAAGTTATCCGCAAGGACTGGAACTTCGCAGAGGCCGCGGAAGGCAAGGATGCTACCCTCCTGCGTCAGCTGGGCGTGAAGTGGACGTACAAGGGCTTTACCTACATCGTGGACAACATGAACCCCCGCTACACCTTCGACGACACCAAGCCGACTGGTCAGAAGTGGGTGGAAGTTCCCCAGTATATCAAGGTGGAAACGACTGTTGGTAATCGCTATGTGCCGAACCCCGCGTACATGAACGCCCCCTACGAAGATACGATTATCTTTGTGAAGGACGTGTACAAGTCCCTCGTTCCTCGTCCGGTGTCTGCCTACGGTCAGGCCAAGTGGGACCCCGTGACTTACGCTGGTGAGCTGGTTTGGGTGAACAACAAGGACAACGGCGATAACTACATGGGTACGCAGGGCATGTTCATCGCGACGCTTTCTGCCGCTCCGATGCCTGTCTTCCCGCGTCACGGTGTAGTCATCCGACACATTCGCACGACCGCTGGCCGCGAACTCGTTGGTGCTGACGGCAAGCCCGTTGGCTCTCTGGTAAGTACCCCCGCGGCAGTGTCGGGCCTCTAAGTCTAAACCTATAACTCTTAAACCGAGGCGGGCGGGATGAACCCGCTCGCCTCAATTTTTATCTGCATGAAGATTACGTATGACCCTGAAAAATTTGGAGACCTTAAACCGGGGGATGATGTTCAGCTCATGGGAGTTGGCGTTGTTTCAGATGACGGCAAATCTATTGAGATTGTTTCTATCGAGGACCAAGAAATAGGTGACGACGATAGTGACGAGGATGAGACCGAAGAAGAAACCGAATCTCCCAAACAGGAAACCGAAACCGAAGAAGCCGAAGAACTGGCAGAAGGAGCCGACATTGGTTCTATTATCGCCTCTGGCTTTGGAGCATAACCTTTTAACTAAAACTCTTAACGAAGAATTATGGCAATAGAAAATCTTCCCATCCCCGCAGAGAATGCAACTATCGCTCGCGGGCAAATCTATCAGCTTACCGGACTGACCGAGGCTACTCGGTATAAGTTTATTGTCACGTCTACCAAGTGCCCGCATGTGGTCATCGCGAAAGATGAAGCGTTGGAGCAGGTGGAAGCCGAAGGGTATCTTTCTGGCCGTGCTTTCTACTTCGCGACGGAAGGTGGTCAGACTAACGCTTACCTCCGCATCGATGCCCTTGAAGGCGCGGAGATTACCCTGACTATGAAGGCCGACCAAATTCCGGCCCCCGAAGAAGCAACTCTTCCCGCAGACTTATCACCTGACAAGTGGTATAGTATCGGTGATTTAGTCGCAGATACGGGGTACGAATTGAAAGTAAGTGCGGAAGCCCCTGTAACCGTATTTGTCAAGACGGGAGATACCATTGCAGACGCAATAGAAGAACCTCCGTTTGTAACTGCCGCAGGGACCACCCGTTTCACTTCCACTGGCACGAAAGCGTGGGTGTACGTAGATGGAGCAGTAAAGGCTAACGTTGACATCGTAGCCGCGCAGGGGATTGAGGGTCTTACCGCTCCCCAGCTTACGACCCTTTCGGACACCGTTTCCGACGTAGCTCTTGTAGGTCCTACCCCTGCCGGATATTACCGCGTGGACTTCGTGACCGAAGCCGCCGCACCTGAATTCCAATACGATGGCAACATCACTATCCAGAACCAGAACGTAGTCCTTACCAACGTAGTTGGGGAAGCAGGGGCGCAAGGTCTTCTTCCTCTCGAGGCCGCGCAGGGTATTGTGACTGGTAAGAACCTTCGAGGAACTCTTATCTTTTCACAGGGGACTGCTCTTGGTGCGGGACAGCGAGCCGCCGTTGCCTCATTCCAGATTCCTACGGGCGGGGATGCCGGGACCTTTAAGGGGACTGCGGTGATTACCTTCGTTGGAAATATCGCATAACCAACAATTAAACCTTGACGGGGCTGAACTCATGAGCTAAACTTCTATGGGTTCAGCCCCAAATTTTTACTATCATGGCACGTAAACGTTCTTCTAAAATCAATATTGAAAACTACGTCAACGGTTCTCCGATTACGCCGGGCGTAACCTATAAGCTGGGCGATGCCGACACGCACACCGCGTGGCTTCTTGCTTCCAGTTCTCCCTGTCTCTTCAAGCTTTCCGCTACCGCTCCTACTGACGAACTGTGGTCCAACATTACGCCGGAACAGTTCATCATCAATGGTTCGGTCGCGGGACAGGTGATTGAGATTGCATCTCCCAACGGTAAGTACTTCGTCGTCCCCACTAACGCGCAGGACAAGAACGCCTCCGTCGAAAGTGCACACGCGACGATTGCTCTTCACCCGTTGGGCTTCAACTACGACCAAGAGTATCAGGCCCTTCCGCTGGACGGTGATGGCCCTGTCTCCGAAGGTTTCTACAAAATCTCCAACCTCGAAAGCGGTAAGCTCTACTCTATCAATGTGCATCCTGACTTGGGCGGCTTGATGGAAACGAAGCCTAATCCGGAATTCAGCTATGCGCTCTTTAGCGTAGGAGCCGACAACAATCCTAAGGCATTCCTCGCTGGTGGTAAGACTACTGACCAGCTGGTCTTTGTGGCAACTGAAACTTCCGCAATTCTTTCTCTCGGCAGTACGATTGAAGAAGCGGGCTACTTTGTCTCCATCAGAAATTTTAGTTTAGGCTCCGGTGAGGGTGGCGGTTCTGGCACTGGCTTTGACCCAGCTAGTGACCAGACAATCTCCGGGGCATGGAGTTTCACCAACACGGCGGGATTGGTTCTCGGAAACGAAGTTCCTTTAGTTCTCGGACAAGGGGATGACGCGGTGAAAATCCACGGGGACGGTAATGGAGCCGCAGTCATTGAGGGGACGGACGCTTCCCACATGGACGTTGCGATTCCTGTCAAGTTCCAAAACCCCACCACTTTTGATGACGGCATTAGCTTCGTTGCCACCACTGGCGAGAAGATGAAGTGCATCCTCTTTGGCAAGGAGAGCGGTCCTACGCGAGCCATACTTTACGAAGAATCCAACGGTTTCCTCTCCATAACTGACCCCAATAACGTCAACAATAAGACATTGACCATCGATGGGACGGGGGACTTGTGGGTCTACAAAAATGAAAACCATAACGGGGTAGTTACGTTCAACTCCCAAACCCGTATGCACGGCACTATTGACGTGGGCGGGGTTATGACGTTCCGCAAAACTCCCAATGCCAACAGCGGCATCAACATCCCGCTGGCCGCGGGCGCACCGACGGACACGGGGGCGGTTAATCGCTTTTATGCGTTGGGATTGGCTAGCGAGGCGAACATCCTGACCACTAATGCTTTCCTCAATACGACGACCATTACCAAGACAGGGACTTCGACGGTGACACAAACAGTTCCCTACCATGTGGCTACGATTAAGGTTCCACCGGGAACTCATTCAACTATTAAGGCAGACTTTGTGGGAGTTAATGCCCGCTGGAATTATTCCAGTTTCGCAGGGTTCTCTTTCGTTTGGCGTGCTACTGGTGCGGCAAAGTTGACCTTTGGTATTGGCCGTGGCGCGAAGACGGTTCGTTCCGACCTTTCCATAGATTCTTACAGTATTATCCCGGCAAACGATTTGGCGTACAATCATGGCGAAATTCTGGATATTACCTTTGACAACGTCAGAGATACCCAGCGTAACGGTTATACGGTGCGGGTGCGTGAGATTTACGCACTCGATTCTACGGCGGGCTGGCAGGTGAAAACCACCACCAGCTTCATCCCCGCCAGTCAGAACGAGCCTGTTCCTTGGACGATTGCCAAGGTTATTTACCAGCAGAACGCTTCGGCCAATATTGCCCAGTATGATAATCTAGGTGCACTCTGGCTCATGCTCACCGGGGGTCAGGCGAATAATCTGTATAAAATTGCCACATGCCGCGGCGTCTCCACTTTTGAGACAAACTCCGGCATTATCAGCTGGGTAACTGATGTGGTGAATAATTCGACTGGTGACACTTACATCAATGCAGGTGACGGAGAGCACACCTATTACCAGCCGGGAGGCACGAACCCGGTCTTTTACGGACTGGAAGCAATGGCCGTCGATGCCATTGAATCCGAGGAAGCCACGGATTTTGTGGATATTAACAACCCCCTTGAACAGGCATGAACAACGCAGAAATACAAATTCAATTCCCACAGCCCGGCGACTGGACCAAGCTCATTATGAGTGTAATCTACGCGGACGCACTGGGCTTTACGCACCTTGACCAGTACAGTGAGACCACGTTGCCGAAGGAGCAGATACCCGCCCTCGCGGGGGCTATCGAGGCCATTGCTGCTCTTGACGAACAGTGGCAAGCGTGCCAAGTTTGGGCACGATTGGGAGATATTCCATCCCCATCCAGCCCGACGGACAAAGTGCCCGCAGTCCTTCTGACTGTCGAGGCTACCGGGGATTCCGGGGGTACAAAAATATTTACCCCTGACCAATATCCCCAGTTCGTACTCACCGATAGTGGTACACTATCCTTCTTTAACTTCTTCACAAAAGGATGATAATCATGAGCTTACTCGAACTTCTTGACTTACTTGGCTGGAAGCGCAAGTAGCACATCGCCCCGGAGGCTAACCCCTCCGGGGATTTTTATTAAAATAATTTCTTGACAAATAATAAAATTATTATATGGTGGTGGCATGTCCAAGACATCAAACACCAAACAGATAACCAAGATTGTTATTGACGAGGCCAATGGCTTGACACACGTTTATATGTCAGACCTTAGCCCGAAGATAGTTAAAGCCAATACCTCGGCCCCAACGAACATTCCTACCAAGAGCGAATTCTCTTTTCGCGATGAATCCGTAGAATCGCAAGCAGTAGTTGAGAAGGCCTTTGACGAAGTATTCCCGGAGGAAGATGGGCATCCTCAACTGTTCTGCCCAATCTGCGGTGGTCTATTGAGAGAAGCACGTCGCGGCAACTACGTGTTCGTAGAGTGTATGAGTTGCGAATTAGCGGTGCTGGGAGATGATAGTGACGATTATGAAGAGGCGAAGGAAAAGGCATGGCTTACCGCCCGCCAGTTTATTGAAGAACTCCCTCCGCTTCTGCGTCTTCAACCCGGTGCTGAAATCCAGTACTACGACGGCATGTTCCATAGGCATACCGGAATCGTTGCAGGAAGAACCCGCGTCTCCATGCACATCCTGTTGGAGGATGGGCGAAGCATTGAACCCAGCAGGATAGTTGAATGGCCGTGGGGAATGGAGCAAGCCGAGTAACCATGAATACATTGCAAATAGGAGATGAACTAGTAGTAAACGAAAGTAATTCAGGCTATCATTATTTCCGAGTAACAGAGATTTATAGAAATGAATCAATGTTTTTCGGGGTTTGTCTCAAAACAAATGAAGTAGAACAATTCAAATATGAAGATGTTTCTGAATGGCCGTGGGAACTTGAAAGGGTAAACTAATCATGAATACATTGCATCTATCAACCACACAATACTTCGCGCTTGCGGTTCTTTTCGCGCTTGCGGGTGTAGCTCTCCGCGGCTTAGGAGGTACTGCCCTCACCGAGATGGCCAAGAGGCTGAAAGCTCACTTGAAGCTCATTGGCATTGAGACCAATAGCTACCGGACGAGAGGAAGCGAGTATACCCTATATGAGCGCAAGGAAATGGAGAACATATACAACCATATCTTCAATACCTCGGTTCAGTGGGTTATCTTTGGGCTAATCGGACTAAATGTAAGTATCATTGCCGAGTGCCTCTTCACTCTTCCCGCACCTCCGCTTTATGTCCTCTCTCTTATCTCCGCATGGATTGCCGCATGGTATCTCTTTATTGTGGTATCTAACTACATAACCACGGGGGTTTTCATGTGGATGACCCGCTATCGACTTTACCGCGAATACCCAAACATCAAATTCTAACATGGAAAAGAATCAAATTAAACTCGGAATGATTGTCCGCGTCGACGGCGGCCCTTGCGGTCGCGTCGTGGAAATCGACAACGAACGTTCTTCCTACCCGTACAAGGTACGCTATTCGGGAGGATTAGCGGAGTGGGCCTCTGCTAACCAGATGGAAGAAATTCTAGATGCGCCAGAAGAATCTGTCCGCGCTGGTTGCACTAACGCCGCCAAACCCCGGCGACCGTTCAAGAGAGGGGATAGGGTACAATTCGTTCCTCGTGGCTGGGTAAGCTACGATGATGAGCCTACGCCCTATCAGGAGTACGCGGTTTACGATGATGAAGACAGCGACGGCTGGGTAGCTATCGATGGAGTGACCACTAACTACTTCAACACCGTTATGTTCTTTGACCTCAAACTAATCGATTAACCTCCATGATTGCCTACCTCTTATTCATTATCTTCATCGTATGTCCCATGAGCATCGCCGCTCTCGGAATGGTCCTCGCGTATTACGCTGGGCTAAGGGCAGGTATGAAGCAGAAGGAGGAAGGAGTATGACACTCTTCCTCAATTTAATCCTTGCATTCTGTATCATAACGAGTACATCTATCCTCGTAAGAATTCTATTCTTATTCCTACTAAATCCCAGCAAATACATTCACCATGACCACAACGATATTTGTTGATATTACTGACATCCTCGCATGGGGTGCTATTGCTCTGTGCGCCCTCGCCCTATTCACCCTGTGGGTAATCGAAACCATTAAGAAACACATCAAGAGAAAATGAACGACGAACCAAATTGTTGGACCTGCGCATACAGCAACTTCCCCGAAACCGCGGAACCCTGTGCCAGTTGTGACATGTACTTTAGCCACTTTGAATCCACGGAACCCACGGAATCCACGGACACCGCGGCAAGCGAGGATGCACGGAGGTGCTCCCTCTGCAAATTCCGTGATATCCCGATAGTGCAATCCCCCTGCCAGAGGTGTGCTCTCACTCCCGGACTTCCCTGCTACACCGTCGACACCAACAAATTGGTAGAGGTGGAGATGATGAAGCGGGAAGAAGCAAAGCGGAGGGAAGCCAAGATGGCTGGACCTACCTGTCTGACATGTAAACATAAGGGGGTATCTATCCTAGAGGAACCCTGCATCTCCTGCAACGGCTATCAGAATTATACCCCAGATGAATCTGCGCCATGTGCCGAAGGTACGGACGAGAACGATGATGTCATCGAACCGTGCAATACTTGCACTCACCGGGATAACCTCCGTTGCAATCCTCCATGCTCTCATTGCCGACAGGAGCGGGGAATTGAGTACCCGGAATATGAAGAAGCGGAAGAGGATGAAGAGGATGTCCCCTCCCCCTGCTCCACATGCAAGTACGGGGACTTGCCCGGAACCGTGGAACCCTGTGCTTCCTGTTTCGACGAGGGGCTGGACCATTCATTGAACTACGAGGAAGCCACGGAATCCGGGGACGAAGGTTCCACGGAATCCGGGGTCACAGAAATTGTGCCGAAGCATATTGTTGATATGTTTGTCGAAAGAGTGGGGCAAGAGGTGCGACGGCATTTTGAAGCCTGCGACGCCCGTCCACGTCCTTGCCCCTACTGCGGAGAAATCCCGGAGGTCGTGGGGGAAACCATCTATCCCGGAGAGGAACATTGCTATGTCGTCTGCAACGGGGCCAAGCTTCTTCCTCATAGCATTTCCATTCATGGCCTCACTCGCGAAGAAGCGGTAGCCCGCTGGAATAGCTTCGTATTAACTATGAAGTCCCAAGAAAAATGAACGCTCACTGGATAACCATTAGCGGGGGAGGATTCGTCCTCCCCATTAACTCCATACTAATCGCGGAGGGAGACCTCGCCGCATAACATTTCATCTCATGAACCTTCCATACATTGGACAAATCAAAGGGCTTCGCCAATATCTTATTGACGAGCGCATTCTCTCTCCTATCGAAGTTGGTCTAGCCTCCGACACAGAGCTACTCGACACAATCATTAAACGAGGATATTCCTTCGTCGTACCCTACAATGGTAGCTATACGACTGGGGATGAAATCCTTCTAATCCCTAATGACGCATTGAACCATGCAGTCAAATTCTCACGCTAAACGTATGTACACACTAATCGGATTCCTTCTCGGTATTCTCTTCTACTACATCATCGAGAACAATAACGACAACGACTTTACCCCTGCATGAAGAAGAACAGTAGAGGACTAATCGTCCATCCCGGATTGAAACATCCACGGAGGCCACGGCATAGTACTCCCCCGGTAAAGAACATACCGAAGGGCTACATTGCCACTGGGGAGATTGCCGATAAAATTGGGAGAAGCTCCGTGTGGGTAATTCACGCCCTGAACCGATTGAAGGTCAAACACGTTCGTTGCGGTCACACCATGTACTGGGAAGGGGAAGGAGCCAATGAATATATTCAGATGCAGGTCAAAGGTCTATATGACAGCATCCCGGAAGGGTACGTTGATGTAGCTACCGCATTGGAATCTACGGGCTTGAAGTCTCCGGCGTATCTGACCACCCTATTCAAGCGGGGCAAGGTTCAACGTGTACGGTATCGTGACGACAGCGACCCTCGCGGTCGTAGGACACGGTTTGCGTACAATTTGCTTGACCTCCTTTCTCATTTGGGTTTAGATAGCTCTGACGTATGAGAACGACCTACTCCACAACCAGAACCATACAGAAGGGCCAGAGCAATCAGCGAGCCTTGCTCGGCCTCCTTCTGAATATTGACCTCCTTGACTTCTCCCTCACCGTTGATAACATACGTGTCCTTCTGTACATGCACGCCAATGGATTTGAGAGTGAGCATAGTAACCCGGAAATTAGCAGGGGTACTCGCATCCAGATATCATCTCTCTACTATGTCCTGCGCAAGCTGGAAGAAAAAGGGTATATTGAATACGAGGGAGTGAGGGGGTCGAGGAAACAAACTAAAAGTAAACTAACTCCGAAAGGTATCACTTTCTGTCGTGACATCTTCCGGCCACAAACAATCTAATCAACGACATGGAAAAGAATAATCTCAATGAACAGGCAGAAGTCGCGGCCAAGCTCTATAGCATGGCTGAACTTCCAACCCCGTGGGACCAGCTCACCGCGGTAAAGAAGAAGCCCTACATGAACATGGCGGGCAAACTAATCAAGGGAGAGGCTGACATCTTTGCCCAGCTGACGGCGAAGTACTGTGTCCAGCTTGGTGTACCCGGCAAGTACAAGACTATCATCTCCGGGATTATTAGTGCCGCCCTTGGAGCTTTAGCCATGTTTGGAGCATTGGGGCAGAGTAGTTGCACCTACGCGGATGTGAGTAAGGACCGCGCAGTTATCTGCAATGGAGAATCCTGTGTAATCGTTAGCCCCGGAAGGTTGACCTTTACGCAGGAACAGCCCAAGACGGATGCAGGTCCGGTGGTAATCCCCTCTAAAGAATACTGCAAATAATATGGCAGAAGAGTACAGCGAGATTCCACAAGCTCCTGACCTCTTTAATCATCCCGTACCCTCGGTTCCCGTGGGTACGGAGATGTTTAATGAGGCCCCGCCATTTGATTCAATGCCGGACCCGATTGCCCCTGTCTATGGGGATAGTGATGTAGGGACGTTCCATACCCCGGTATATAATGATGACCCCCTCATGCGCAACCGGGAAGAGAGCATGTTCGCCATTGTGTATGACCCAGAGGATTCCGGGTCTAACGCAAAGGTCATGTACACCTGCGGTGTTGTCATTGATGATAATGAGGTGCATGAAATTGGTGGTGCGCCGGGGACGTTGAAGGCAGTGGATAGTAAAGAGAAGGCCCCATTAGATGATGACATCATCTGGTATGTCAATGTTAAATCCGACCGCAAGTCCTCCACCGTGTCTAGTAAGAAAGACACCAGCGCGGACTTCTCCGTCCCCATTGCGAGGACGAGCAAGGGCAGGAACGGATATATCCAGCAACTTCACCGTGGTGCTATCTTCATTGGAGGCGGCGGTGGTGGCGGCAAGTTCCCATACAAGGTCACGACGACTAAGGAGCAGGACGCAAACAAGAACTGGCATACCTACGCAGTTATCGAGCCGGGCGGTTTCCGTGATACCGAACGGAAGAAGGTGGAGATTGACGGGTTCAAAGACGGCGCGGCTAAGAAGGAAATCGTAACCGACGGTGAACTTCCCGTACTCCTTGAATGGGAATACACTTGGCCCGCCAATACCGTGACGAACGCCAAGCTGGTTGTTGATGATAAGCCGTGGGATGGTAAGGAGGTAATCACTCCGATTGAGAGTGCCGAGGGAACGGGTAAGAGCAAATGCGCGATTGCCATCCTGACGGTAACGCGAAACCCGCAGGACAATAGTCTTGACGCAACCGTGAAATCCCAGCTGGTCAATACTGGACTGGCCGCCGTCTGGTACAGCGGATATGTTGATGGCGTTAGCGGACGTGTTGGGCAATATGCAGAAGTAAGTACCGTAGCACCATGAAGTCTCACCTCTTACTCCCCACGAACTCGTCGAAGGATATTTCGGTTTTAATGAGGAAGAATAATCCTGACTACACTGAACAATATAAAAGTAGTTTGTGGTATGGAACCCAAGGACCCACGGTTTCCGGGCTTCCTGTACCTCTAGGTCGAGCCGTAGCTATTTCACCAAACGCAACGCATAAACCGGGGATTAAGTGCAAGAACCTTGTGGACGCGTGGAAAGTCTTCAACACATTGAAAGGATTTAATTCCATCGCGCTTCCGGCGAAGTTGCCTAGTCAGAATGGCATTCCCGGAGGCGTCGATGCTCGTACTCAATTTCGAGTATACGAGCCAGCACTTTGGTTCGCATGGCAGGGAGTGCCGGAAGGAACTGAAATTACTCCACATGAAGTCACATTGCAGGAAGCCCGCGATTGGCCCTACTATGACGACGGCTGGCTATACCAAAACAGTATATACGGACCACATTATGGAAGCGGATTTATGGATAATATGTGGTACATTGAATCAGAAAGTGGAGCAGTTTATCTGGATGTAAGTATCGATTTAAGCTTCAAGTATGAGAGAAAAACATCCTCTGGTGTATGGCAGACCTTTTCGATACTTGCCTATGTAGGCTACCCCATTAAATATTGGGCGAATGGGAATAAGGCTTCCATGCGAACAGTCACATGGAGCACCACGATAGGTGGAGTAGAAGTTGACTGCCTTGGAAGTTATTACTGTTGGACCCCCTACGTTGCCGCTCCCGAAATCTCCCAAATGAATCAATGGTTTAAGGGATTACAGTTCACGACACTTTGATATAGCAGTACAACTGGCTTATCGATTTCGTACATCGAAATGTCAGGACGTTAAACTCCCACGGAACCCACGGAACCCACGGCCAAATGGTCACAATGGGTTCCGTGGGTTCCTTCGTTGTATGACACTAGCGTGTGCGGTTGTGTCATACCCACTAGCGTGTGCGGTTGTGTCATATCAATTAAAAATTTCTTGACCAGAATCTTCTTCTGTGTATGATGGCGGGCATGGACAACAACATCCATTACATCATTAGCGCGTATAATCCCTCCCTTCATTGGCCGGAGAGGGAATCAAACCTAATCCATTACACGGTCAATTATCTTAAATCCCTGCACATCCCAGGCGAGCGCATTACCGTCATGTCCGAGGACCTTGGCGTTCTTTCATGGGCCAAAGCGGAGGGGCTGAACGTTGCCCGCGTCCCTGACGCACCCGATGAAGCCATCCTCTCCATCGCCGCAGAGCATGCGGGAATGGACATCATGGTGCTCGATACTCAATGCCCGGTGCGCGAAGCGGACCTTCTCGACGTTATGGCTAGCCAGATAGCTACCGAGAAGGATGTCATCTTCATCTCCGCATACATGGGAATGAAGCGGGCGGCCATCGAAGACTTCCCTGCATGGACCAGTATAGTTGACGGTAGTGTGTGGGGGTTCCGGCACGATAGCGACCTGAAAGCCATTAAGAAAATGAGAAGTATCTATTATGTCTATCACGACGCGTTCGCCGGACACTTCGGAGTGAGCCTCGACTACCAATACGACAAGGAGGTTCTCGACATCGCCGTGAAACGCGGCTGGGAAAAGAGCGCAAGCACCGCTCCATGCTCTGCGGATTATCCGCGCCGCGTGCAGATTATAGTTGACAAACCCAAACAGAATATCTAATCTTCATTCACATCATGAACACGAACCAATTATATTTTGACGGAAGCCTCGGACAGTTTATTCGCAAGGCGAACTACGAACTGGTAAGCGTAAACCCTACGTTGGAAGTTCAGCATGGAATATCCTCCCTTGTCCTCCATTTTGGTGCAGGATTTAAGGGAGACCTCCGGTTTAATTTCTCCCATGCCTCTGCTCTTCTTGTCAACGTCTCCCCGTCAAGCCCCTTTGCATGGAAGATTCAGTTAGCCCCGCTCAACGCCGGAGCCTTGCCTGTATGGAAGACAGTCGCGTCTGGCATGACGTCCTCGGTGAAACCCGGAGGCACTTCTGACACCATTATCCTTCCGACCGATATATTTGAATTAGACCCTGCCGAATATCCTGTCGGGACCTACTGGATGACTGTTGAGTTCTCCAATACGGTTGACTGGTCCCGCACCTTCCCCTTCACTCTTCAAATCATCTAACCATGCAACTAGATTTATCCCACATCCTGCAACTCTACCCCGTCCTGAAGGTCCTTCATTACCAGACAAGTAGTGGATTCCATCATGAACGATACGATGATGCGGTAGAAGAATTGGGCGGCATTGCCGACAGTTTCATTGAAACCTATCTCGGATTACATGGCCGCGACTGGATGGTAAAGCCCATGTTGGTGCGTCCCGTGTTGCCTGATACTTCTACTAATTGCATTCTCCTGTACAGAAATGTCATCCTACATGACATCGTTCCCTACCTCTACACCATTGCCGGGAATGAACCCGCGCTAAGGAAACTGGCAGAGGACTTCGAGCAGAGTGCTCAAAAGATTTACGGACTACTGAACAATTACGTCTAATAGAACCCATGCCTACAACAACTCGCGTCCGAGAATTTTTTCTTTGTTCCGACGGCCCGGAGAGCAACCCCGAAGTAATAGCCACGGTACTTCCAAGGCTTGACGGGGTTTGCTCCCGCGCCCGGTCCTTGACATGGGGTGTTATTGCCTATTCCCTCTCTCACTTCAACCTGCCATTCGGTGTTGCCTTGGAGAACATGAGGAACGGTTATTGTGCCCGCGTCGTAGGAACGTCTACTGGGGAGGAAACCGAAGATGGGGATGAAGCCGCCGACGTTACCCCTTGGTTCATCCTGCAATCCTTTAAGACGGAAAACGACGAATGGGACTACCGTTTCATGGCGTTGGAACCAATAGAGGCAGGAGCCGCCATTGATATGAAGAGGGATTATCTCCTTCCCGATGGATGGTATAAAGTCGGAGAAGAGGTAACTCTTCGCAACGATTTCATCGCCTCCTTCTGTTGGGAGATTGCCATTCCCGGCGACCATCTAAAAATAGAAACCGCAAACGTATAGACCAATGAAGAAGACCAACGAAATTAGTATTGTAGATAATAAGAGAGTAGGAATCCTCAAGGTGAAATATGATGGAGATACCTTTGCCATCTTTAACTATTGTCGAGAGGGAGACGAGAAGGAACAGTGTTATCCCACGCGCGAAAGGGCGGTAGAAATGGCGAAGATGGTTGCTCGCCATCTCATCCACACGAATCCCGTTATGACAGAAAGGGGCATTGACCTTTACCCGACAGACTGTACAATCCGAGACGAATAAACCATGAACGATAAAGTAAGAATTTTCGAGAATAAAACGCTCGGCGGGTTTGAAGTGGAATATGATGGGAATGCCGTTGCCCAATTTTTCTACTGCACAGAGTGGGACGAGCGGGGATTCATGACGCGAGACGCGGCAAAGAAACTGGCAACGAAGATTGCCCGCTACATAGTTAGCAGAGGAACAATTCACACAACCAAGGGAGTAGCACTTGCCCAAATCCATTTCAACATCAATGAATAACGATTCAGATACCCGTATTTATGACCTCCCTACTAGCGGAATGTTCCGCGTCATGCACAGGGGGAGTTGCGTCGCCGTTTTCAACTATTGCGTGGCAGATGAAAGCGGCTTCTTCACCAAGAAGCAAGCTAAGAAACTAGCCGACAAGCTCGCCCACAAAATTGAGAAGAGCACGATTATCGAAACCGAAATGGGAATCAAATTGGAAAGGAACAACATCGATGACTGACACTCTAAATATTACCACCGTAGATGACCCCGTTGTCGGATTTTTCCAGGTCATGCTTGAAAACTGTTGCGTTGCCACCTTTTACTATTGCACGGAAGGCGAGGAAGGACATTTCACCAAGAAGCAAGCCAAGAAGCTGACCGAGAAGCTAGTCCGCAAAATTGAAAATAGTACGACCATCAAAACCAAAAAAGGATTCAAACTTAAAAGGAACAACAATGACCAACGATAAATATCTACTGGAAACCTTCTTAATGGAATACCCGCGAGCAGGAATCATTGCGGTGATTCATCGAAACTACCGTATCGCTATGTTCCCCTATCACAGGAGCGAGGATGAGAAGGGACTTCCGACAAGGGACTGCGCCCTCAAAATGGCAATCGAACTTCGTGACAAGATTAAGAAATGCACGATGGAAGAATCCGACACGGGGATTACCTTCGTCGAAAAGGAACAACCAATCTTCAATGACTAACAAACGCAGATTCAAAAAGGGAGACCTTGTTCGGTTCATCAACACAGGAAGACATCCCGGGAGATGTCTAGGCCTAGTGGAAGGTTCCCTCATGTATGTTCAAGAGGTTGAGGATAATAACTTCGAAATCCTTGTCAAGAACAGAGACAACGAATGGAGGCGGCTTCCCTTCTACGAGTTTGAACTCGTCGAGGAAACCAAGCATGAAGTCTTCGTCCGATACACACGGGACGAGGCTATCATCCTCTTCAACTATCAGCCCGTTCTCCGCATACCTACCAGATATAAGCTGGGCGACCAAGAGGTTGACATGTGCTGTGAGGTAGAGGACTGGGCTAATCAAATCGTTGAGGACCTTAACGAGCATGTCATATTACCAGATATAAACAAAACCAAAAACGAAAATGAAAGCAGGACCCGGAAAAGTTAAGACCAGATTTAAGTGCGGCGACGTTGTTCTTCGGATAGATACGGGGAGATGTGGCATGTGTGGGGATAGCATCCCAACAGGGTCTATCCTCCGGGTAATGTCCGACGAGGATGTTGCTGGTGTCGTTCGTGTCCAATATCCCCAAGCGGATGATGAAGACGAAGAGATACAGGATGTTATGTGGTACGAAATCGACCACTTACCCGCGAAAGCCAAGGTAGAAGAATTCTCGGATGCCGTGAGGGTGTCCATGAATGGGGACGCTATTGCCACCATTCTCACGGACATTGCCACCCCCTTGGGCACTCTTCATTTCGAAAGCTGGGCCAGAGAAATTGCCCAGTCGATGGCGAACATTATTAACCTTCAAATCTCATTGGGGAAGCTAACCTCTGATGGAATCAAAGTAGAAAAAACTAATGACAAGGAAAGATAAGATAAAGGAAATACAGAAGTGGGCGGGAACTACGCCCGATGGCATCCTTGGTGATAAGACCATTGATGCTATATGGAAGAAGATACAACCCACGGAATCCCCGGTACCCGATGAACAACCCAACGATTCCCCGGAATCCGCGGGTCCCGTGGAATCCCCGGCAGAGATTATCCGCAAGGACATGGCCAAGAAGATTCTCAACATGGAGGATTATAAGATTACAGGTCCCGATTCTCTGCGCGTAACTCGCCTCCCCTCCGGTGACGGCGGTGGCAAGTGGGAGATTGCAGGTATTTGTGATGGGATTGAACCCAAGGAATTCAATCTAATCAAATCCATGATGGACCGGGGCGACAGGGATGCGGCATGGGAGGAATGCCTCCGCTATGTTCTCGCCAATACGGAACCGCTAGTCTCTAAGGGAGTTGCAGGATGCTACGCCATTGAGTTCATGCTTCGTGACATGACCTTCAACATGGGCGTGGCGGGAACGACTAAAGTCGTCCAGCGCATGCTCGACATTGATATCGATGGCAAGTGGGGGAAAAATACTCAAGCCAAATGGACAGATGCCATTCAATCATGGGATGAAAAGGTAGTTCTCGATTCGCTGGACCGTGCTTGTCGTGCCCGCTATTGCTCCATTGTAAGAGCCAATCCAGTGAAGGCGAAGTTTCTCTCCGGCTGGTCCAACCGATGCAATGCACGGCTTGCCTACGCTCTTACTCTGTTGTCAAGGAAATAATTGGGAATTTTCTTGACCCATTAAATCCCAAATGCTAACATGGCGGTGAGGTAATTCCTTGCCGCCATGTTTAATTTCATCGCACAGCTTAATGCTACTGACGGCAACGTGTGGGCATTGTTTCTCACTCGCATTGTTGATGAAATGTCCCCCGCGTATCTCGTATTCGTGGGGGTTATTTACGTGGCAGTAAAGCTGGCATATAAGTACCTCTCAAAAAAGATAGAGTTTAGTCTTGACAAGGAGAAGTCCTTTCTCATATTATTGCAAGAAGCTCTAAGAGTTATATCCGAGTTGGATGATTCTCTAGACCAATTACATGGAAAAATAGACAATCTACGAAGCGACCATGAAGAGATAATCGACCGCGTCTTCTGCGCTATCTCGCAACAAGATACACCCCCCTCCGACAGAAATGAAGCTGTTCAATCTGTTCCGAAAAAGCCCCGAGCAGGAACAACTCGAAAACGAGTTGACCCAGAATCTTAATCAGTTGCAAAAACGAATTCGCGCGTGTGGCGAAAAGATTCATGCACGGAATCAATTCTATGCCTCCCTTCCTCTTGGTCGCGAGGGTGAGCTAAAACTGCCCAGAAACCAATGGGCCTATTTTTTACGAGGGAAAGTAGGAATTCGTTATGACGGAGAAACTCTTACCTCTTCGGTTACACAGGTTAAAACTCGTGAAGAAGTTCAACTGCCAAGAATTATTGACGCGGAGAGAAGTCATAAATTACTTGTCATACGAGGATATGTTATTGACAGGAGAACGAACCGCACCTATTATCGGGGCGAAACAGTAAGTTTTCCGCGGGGAGAACCAATGCAATTAACGTTGAACGGACATGTGCACATGATGTGGACACCCCCGCTTCCCGGTGCAATCATGCCGTTCTATCAAACCAATAAAAATCGTGGCCTTAATTCCTAACACTCCGGCCTCCAACCCACAGCCTCCGACGATACCCATTGGAACCACGGATTCCACGTGGCGCAATGGGTTCAGTCCTGACAGGCCAATGGGTGAGCCGATAATTAACTTTCCCACTCCTGTGGTAAAGAACGTGATGTTCTTCGTTGAGAGGATTGCCAAGAATCCCAGCGAGATTACCATTGAATTGGGAACGCCGTTCGTACCCACCGCAGGTACGACCTTCCTCCCGTTTATGCGGGATGCAGTTCTCGTGCATGTCGAACCCGTCAATGAGGCGGCGAGACAGCACGTTTATCGTTTCTACTACATGGTCCCGCCGGAACAGCAGTTCCGATATAACATTCAGGACATGAAGAAAATCCGTGACGGCTATACGTTGAAAGATACTGCCGCTACGGGTAAGTTCATGGGACCGGATGCAGACACGGAAGAGCTGAAGGACTTCTACGAGATTACACGGGAATGGGTGGAACCCACGGATTCCGCGTATGCCCCGCTCCCTCTTGGTTCGTTTGACCCCAGCAACGAAAAGCTTGACCCTGACTTCTATGACCAGCATTTCTACACGGCATACGATGCCCAGCTGGTATATGAAGAAGTAGCCCAGTTCGAAGAGGAACACCTGCGCAAGTATTTCCGAAAGGTCATCCGTGTGTATAAAACCTTGCCCGGCCCGGTGGTTAAAGAGTTCATCCCTTATAACATTTGGCAGAAGGGAGATACGGTGTGGGATGAAGGTGGTCCGGGAACGAACCTGCCCGAATCTGAATGGGTGGCACAGACTGCAATTAAGTTATCGAGGGAGGTCTGGGCCGCGCCGCTTTGGCCCGTCGATGGCGGAGGGAAGGAACCGGGTCAGGCCCGCATTCCTCACATGCCCCTCCTTGAACTGGACAATAAGCCCGTTAGTGCAGGCTGGGACAAGGGCAGTTATCCGAGTACGCAGATGTACACCCTTGTATCTATGTACAAACGGAACAGTAACATTGCGGAGAAAGAGGAACAGAACAGCCTCTCCGGTAATTGTTGTAACCCTGATTCCCGTTTTGTCCGGTGCATCAACACAACCGTGACGACTAGCCAGTCCGTTGACTGGACAGCGAACGGCGATGTCCCTGCGATTGACCCTCCTGACCCCAGCGAGAACTGTAGCCAATGGCGTGTAGATTCCTCTGTGGTAGTACATGAAGGATATAGCCACAAGGAAACGCGAAAGAGTTGCACCACCTACGACCAAATCGATGAATTCTGGGAATCCTCGTTTGACAGGATAACCAATCAGGTCTATCCTGTACTGCGGAAGATTGTACATAATCCGAGCACTGACTTCGATGCTGATTGGCAGAAGGAAGGATTCACCAAATACACGGATGCCGTGGGCAATACCTACTATGGCCGGAAGTTGGAGAAGCCTGTTACGCTGGTTCCCGTCACCGTCCCTGACATGAGGTGGACTACTATTGAAAATGTGGAATCTTGGGACCTGATGGTTCAAGAAGATTCCGTAACTCCTACCGAGATACTGGGCATTCCCTATTTGAACTACGGTATGAACGACCCTAACTACCCAGAGTACCAAGGTTTTATGGGCGTTAGCGGGATTCTTAGTGCTCAACCCAACGGTTCTAACTCTGACAGGGGAGGAAACTTCGGCATCTATTTCCGTGATAAACGATTGTGGAACCTGTATATTCAGAACAGCTATCCTACAACTTATTCGCCGGGGACCTTCTGGCTTGACTACGCATACTTTGCCGTCAATCCACAAGGCCCGTGGTACACCGAAGACGGACAGGTTAAGATAGATATGGAGACCGTTATTCAGTCCACCCTGTATGCCGAAATTGTTACGAACGAAACTTGGACCTTCCCCGTAGGAAACGCCCAAGGGATTACCTTCTTTCAACGAGATGCTTCGTATACTTCTGAAATGATGTTCTCCGTAGGGTCGCTTCCTTCCGGGATACAGGGGGCATATCTGGACATCCAATATGGGCGGCTTAACCTAGTAGTCATAGCTAATCCCAGAGGGTCTGCAATCAATGGCACTATTCCCATTCTGATTAACGGTGAGAAGGCGTTCGCCATTGACGTAGAAACCGTGGACCTAGATACGCAAAAGGTTCTTACGGTTCAGAGCACCACTGCCGCTAAGCAGGAATACCATGCTGGGGATTATGTTCTCAATGCGGAGGTAGTCAATAAACTGACGCTATCCTACAGTGGGCAAAAGTTTCCCTATTTCCAATTTAATCTTACCCTGTGCGCACTTACGGGGTCTACCTTTAAGAAGGTCGCGACAAGCGACAAGATTCAACGCGTCGTCCTGCGCCAATGGGTGAACCCCTGTTACGCCGTAGATAGTTACATGCAGATTCCGGGAATCGGGTACTACAAAAAATATACCACGACGATGAACTACAGTTTCCCTGCCGTGTTCGGTTCGGTTTATTGGATTCCGTGGGATACGAGGCCCGACCTCTCCGGTAGACAGGAGGGCAAGTACTTCCCGCAGACCAAGATGATGAGGGACAGTTACTCTGGCCCCTGCACCGCCGTGGTAGAGGAAGCCTTCTCCCCCGACGGAACATGGCCTAAAGGCTGGGGCCTTGGGACGTCGGTACAGTTCACGACGAACAGTGGGTATTTCTCTTCGCCGCTTTGCGATTACCGTCTGCCCGCATGCCTCCACGGCCCGCTGGCTATAACCGTAACCATTGGCAATCAGGACGCCAAGTGGCTTCCCGGCGCGTTTAATACGAACTTTCCGGGGACTACCCACACAGATTGGAAACCCGTGACCTCCTATTACGCATCCCCGTGGAACGGAGGCATGATGTGCAAGAAAGTAACCATTTATCCACCCAGTTAAGCTCATGGCATTTATTACCAAATCCTATTTGACCTATCGCAATGTTTGTGACGAGCTTTGCATGCTCATCACAAACCAGCCGCCGTCCAAGTCCAACGTCGACTTCCGTCGTATATTGAAGGAAGCGCAGAACCTCCTGCTCAATGAGGCCACGGTATCCCCGGATTCCGTGGATACCTTGGACTTTGAAGGAATCCCTCGCGGGGGTTCTATCTCCCTGCCCGAAGAATATGATAGTATTGTCGAGGCATGGTCGCCCAGCGGCAAGAAATACAACATCATCGACCGGGCCATGTTCGAAAGCAACACTTGGTTCCGTTCCGAATATCCGAAGCACGATAGCGGCTATCATGCTATCATGCTGGACATGGGGCTGAATGAACAGAACCTCCGTACCTACTCGGTATTGTCTGGCAGTAATGGCATCAACGATAATCCTACGAGCAACGTCATGACGATTTCAGCACGGTGCGCATTGCGCGGCCTGTCTCTTAACATTTATGATGACGCGGCATGGGAGGACAAGGAGGTTCGTATCTACCCCGGATGTCTTCCCGCATTGAAGGCGATGATGCTGGCCGTGGTCTATAACGAGCAGGGCAATACCCAAATGGGGACAGACAGCTACGGCCTTGCCGTCAAATACCTGAATGACCACCTGCGCAAATATCGTCAGGGCACGTATCAGGCTCCGAACATTATTCAGAACGGCGGCATCATGCAGTGCCCCGGACTTAACCTCATGTAATTATGGCTACCAAACGTACAGACATATCGAGCGAGACGAGCGCGAGCGGGGGTATCCCCGCCGCCAAGTCCATTAAGCAGAAGACGATGGACGAGGTGCTTCCGAAGACGAACCCCGACATCCCCCTCCGTCCAATGAATAACAACGACCCGAACAAACCCGTCGACGCGAAGGAGATGAACACCATCGCCGCGGCCAATAGTAACCACGGCATCAAGAACCCCCCCGCATCCGCGGCACCCGCGGCGGCCCAGTCTCCTAGTCCCTACGGGCGGGGGATTACTGAACCAGCAGTGCCGGGAGCGGTCGACCCCAACAGCGCAAGCTATGCGGCTCAACAGCGGGCAACCTATGCGGCGGGCATGCAACAAGCCGCGGCAGGGAAACTCTCTGCGGAGGACAGGCTTATGCTTCGTGGCGTGGACCAGAACATAAGCCGTGGGCAGATGCCTGTCATATCTCCGACTATGCCGACGCAAGCGACGGGTTCCTCGGCTTCCACGGGTTCCAAGGGTTCCGCTCCAACCGCTAGCCCCGACACCTCCACGGCCGGGTTCTATGCGTATGTAGAGAAGAAGCTTGGCTCGGAGAAGTTCAAGACATTCATGTCCATGCCGGAAGCGGATAGGAACGCGATATATAGCAAGTTTGTAGAGAGCCAGACCAAGAACGCACCCGCTCCGGGAACCACCGCGGTTCCCGCGGCGAGAACCACGGCCGCCCCTTCTGGCTCTAGGTTCCCCGCCTCTGCTCTCCCCTCCGGCAATTCCTCCATACCTACGAGCGTCCCGACGACTGCGGGTACTGGCACGGCCGAGAATATGCTACGAACCTTGAGGGATGAAACCGCCAGCCCCGAAGCGAGAGCACAGGCGCAAACATACCTCCGCGTCCGAACCATGTACGCCCAGCCGAAAAAGTTTGGTAAGGAGATTAAGACCCTCGAAAAACTGGAACGCGCCAAAATAAAGGAATTGAGCAACATGTTCAAGAATAGATTGAATATCCGGGACCCCCGCTTCGCCCGCCAGTACGCCCAGTATCAGGCCCTGCGGAAGAAAGACCCGCAAGCGAGGCTCACCCTCTACACTGAACTGATGAAGGGACCGGAGTTCACTCACTTGGACTTCCGAAAATAAATTTGTCATAGTTGATATTTCACTTGACCCTCGCCCCACTCATGATAGGATGTTGAAGACCCACATGAGTGGGGCAAACTTATTAGACTAATACTCAACAAACATGGCTATTGACTTTAGTACCGCCAATATGTCCGACTTCACTCCGAAGTCGGGAAGCAGTATTGCACGTGAACAGCGAGCCGTAGAAAGGCACGCCGCGTGGCAAGAGACGCAAGCGCAGAAACAAGAAGACAGAAAACAGAAAGCACTGGACCGCGAGCAAAGGCTAGCGGAAAAGAGACAGACCCGTGCGGAGAAAGCCGCAGAAGCCACCGCAGAGTTTGACACCTTTATTGTTAAGTCCGTGGATGACTTTGCGGAGAAACAGAAAAAGGATGCGGAACACGCGAAGAATGTAGAATGGCAAGATAAATACCGCGCCCATACGGAACAAGAATGGAAAACCGCCAAGGAAAAGGAGGACCTTAATGTTTTGAACAAAGGAAACCGTGGATACAACTTTGAGGGAATCGACTACATGAAAGACTATGTAGACCGCGGCGAAGATGCGCTGGTTGATTTGAAGGCCGCTTCCCGCGGCGATAGTGAGGCCCTTAAGAAGCTTGCCAACAATACGGGAATTACCGTTGTGTCTTCTTCCGAGCTTACGCCTACGCACTCCGCCTTCTTATCCCGCTCTGGCTTCGGAAGTGGAGAAGATGGGAACCCCGTGGTAACGGAAAAGTTCCTCGCCATTGCCGCGGACAGAAACCGTGACGCAAAGGCGGTGGCCAAATCCATTGCAAACACAATGGAAAAGGCCCGGAAGGATTACCTCAACAAGAATCTAGATGTTGTGTCTGGTAAACCTACGGCACAAGCCATCGAGAACGCACCTACTGCTTTCACTGCGGAGGAAATAGAAAGCGTCATCAATACGATTAGGCGCGAAGACATTGGCAACTACCGAGCCGCGAAGTCTCTCTACAACAAACACCGGCCCGCTTCGACGGAGGGCATACAGAAGAAAACCCCCAGCCAAACGAGCGTGGGGGAGCTTGGCGTTGGCGAATTCTCTAATTCAGCACCTTCATTTACTGGGAATGTTTTTGCTGAACCCGCCAACCTTTCCAAGTCTCCCAGCAAAATGTTCCGACTTGTCCACGACTACGGGGATTACCTGTCCCAGAGTACGGAAGATATTAAATCCCCGGAAGCCGAGGAATCCGATTCCCTTTCTCCCGCCGCTAAACGTGCAGGGGAAATGGCAGTAGCGCAGGTTAAAGCCGTGGACAACATTGTCTCGCGGATGGAAGAGAGCTACACCGGATTGGATGCCGTGGGACTAAGGGATGCTCTCCTTAACCCCGAAGCAGTAGCTTCTGCGGCATTGGCCCTTGCCCCCGGCGTGGACATGGATGCAGTGCGCGAACGAGCAAATACCTTAGCCACCGAGCGTCATGCCGTGGTAACCTCCGACTACCAGAAAGCAATGGCTGATGCCATGATGGAAGAATTGGCTACAAGGTTTCCGGGGGTTCCGAAGAATATATTACTACAGGCTGGGACGACGAAACTGATTCAGGACTATACCGCCAAAGCTACACCGAGAGGCACCCTCATGGATGCAGTCAAAGGCGCACTGGCTAACTACCGAAGCGCGGCAGGACAAGTTGCGGACGTACTTAACTTCCAACCGGGGAATAGTGTAGGCAAGACCACTGACCCAATGAGTACGATGGAATGGAGGAAGGGAACGAGGCACGGCTCTTGGGAGTATGGTGTAGTGGGAGGCCCTGCCTTTGAAGTAGGTCCCGAACAGTTGAAGGAATACATGGCCCAGTACCATATTGAAAGTACTCGCGATGCCCTTAACTCCCTCTCCCATGCCGCACGTATGGGTGACTTGGGCGTTGGCCGTGGCAGTCTCTTTGCGTACAATCCACACACCAAGGAAGTTGATACGAACGCCACGCTCGAACTGAACCCCAATGCTCTCTACAATGATAAGCTGATGGACCAGAGCATTGAGGCTCTCCGTGCTAGTGGCGCGGACGAAGGTCTCATCAATCGCACCATTGAGAAGTTCCAGAACCTCCGCAAGAAATCCGCACAGGAACTTGTGAAGGACAACATTGCATTGGACGAGACGCTGGGGACGCTTCGCGATACGTGGCTTGGCTCCGGCTTGCAGTTCAACCCTATCTTGACTGAATCCATGAAGCGGCTGGACAAGCACCTTTCCTTCAAGAATTTTTACAACGAACAGAAGGAAGCGGGCAAGAGTGACGAGGACATCCTCTCCGCATGGCAGGAGAAAGGGCAAGACACCCTCAACTCTGTTCTCCGCGGGTTCCAGATAGGTACACACAAGGCAATCGACCTTGGGACGGGTGCCGCCTATGGTGCTCTTCTCTTTGCACAGAATGCAGTTGGCAGTCGTGCGGCGATGGAACATACCCGCACCCTCTGGGACCAGCTGAACAAAAAACAGGAAGCGGAAGCTGAACTTGTTCGAGGCAATATCCTTGCGGACTATACTGCGGAAATCGCTAACCTCGGTTACCAAATGGTAGCAACCGCGGGGGCTGGTAAAGTTGGCGGCCTCGCTGGGCGTGCACTGGAACGTACCGCGCTATCGCGGTTCGCGAAGGCAACGGCTAACGTTGTAGCGAAGCGGGCAGAAGCTTTGGTCCCTGCCGCCCGTCCGGGATTGGCGGGACGTTTGAGTGGAACTATTCAGCGCAACCTCGACAACCTTGCGGCGTTGAACCTCGAACGGGCAGGAGCCGGAGCCGGGGTAAATCTTAGCATCATCTCGCAGGTTGCACCGAATGCTTACTCCGACATCTTCTATACCATTTATGATAGGGAGATGGAAGGGAAGGAACCGACTGCCGAGAACTTGAACAGGGCACAGAGCATTGCCAACATGCGTGCCCTCTTTGGTGCGGCTCTCGTATCTACTGGTAGTACTCTCATCAACAACCGCGCAGGTATGGATTCCTACATGCGTAAGATTATTGGGGCTAAAAACCTTCGCGGTCAATCTCCATTCCAAACCCTTGAACGGAAGATTGCCGGATGGAGAAGCAAGCCGTGGTCTGAAATGAATACCAAGGAAAAGACGTTTGCCGTTGCTTCCTATCTGTACAGCACGAGCAAGGCCGTAGTGGAAGGAGCCACCGAAGAACTGGCAGACGAATTCCAAGAATGGGCATTTACCGAACTGGTGAAGAACGGAGAAATCTCTGAATCTTCTATTGCCACTACCGACCAAGTGATTAGCGGTGCCATAAAGATTGCTTTCCTTGGAGGTATCGGCGGCTACGTTGGTAGCCAGTTAGCTGGTGAAGGGAACATACGTTTCCAAACCGAAGCCGCTCCCACTCTCGATGTAAAGGATGCTACTTCCATGCTACCGGATATTACGAAAGATGCGAGCAACATCATCGAGGAAACGGGCAAAGCCATTACCAAAAACAATGTGCCGGAAAGCTTGGTAGAAACCGGAAAGAAGGTTATCGAGATTGCCGGGGAGAAGGGGGATGCCGCGGAAGTTGCCCGCGAATGGGTGGACAAATCCATTGCCCATGAAAGTCTGGCAGTCTCCGATGAAACCCGCAAGGCGTGGGTGGAAGGAGCAACCCGTATGGGCATCAGCAACTTCACCCAGTTCCGCAACCTAGTGGAACGGGCCTCCGAAATATATACCTACGAGGGCAGTGCCGCGGCAAGCTCATTCATGGCAGAAGCCATTAACGACCTGCCCAATACCCTGTCATTCCCAAATAAGGAAAACCTCGACACCATGCGCACCATGCTTTCGGAGGCCCTTGATGCTATGGGAGACCGGGTTCAGGTTATCGAAGTAGACGACGACCTGTCCATCCTTACTACAGGAGATGAAGACCTCGATGCCGCCATTAACGTTATTAACGGATTGACGGAATCCCCGGCTACCACGGAATCCCCGGTGCCCACGGAACCCAAGGAATCCCTGGTAGCTATTGCCCGGAAGGAGAGGGACAATGCTATTGCCCCCATCACTGCTATGGTAGAGACGGGAGTAGTTACCCCCAGTTCCGTGGAAACCGTGGATAACATGGATGCGGCAATCGCCTCGTTCGATAGTAATACTGGTGCGTGGCTCTCCTATGGTACGCCATTGGAGCGCGGCGCGAAGCTCGTCTCCTTGAACGAGATGACCGGGATTAACGCCCCCATGATTACCAGCAACACGGGAGAAACCATTGTCATCGCTCCGCACGCAAGCATGTACAACACAGGTGAGGGAGGTACCCCCAGCACCAAGTGGGGAGACAAGGTCTCCGCTCTCAATCTCCCGACGGATGGGACTGGCGCAAATGCCTATGGCATCCTTTCGGACCTTCAAGCTAATGCCTCCCCCGCACAGGCCGCGGCCATTGATGGAGTGCTCCGCGCACTGCATGCCACTGGTTTGGATGTTGCTATCCGAGCCACCAATGCCCCGGCGAACATCTCTTCCCCCGCCAGTATCACCTACATGAACGGCACGGACGGGAAGCTTGTCGGCGGTGTCATTGACCTGTACGTGGACCGGGACAATGCGATTGAAAGCGTAACGGGAACGGTACTACACGAAGTCATCCACCTCATTGACCGTCATCTTCGTGCCACCAACGCGGACTATTCCCAGCGGATGGATAAGATTAGAAGCGCGATTGCAGAGAACTACAACAATATTGTTGATAGTCTCTCCGCTATGTATGATGCTAGCGTGGACATCAATGAGATGAACGCCATCGCCGCGCTCGCTTCTGACCTCAACTATGGTCTCCGCGGCCCGGACGAATTTGCCAGTGTCGCGTTCTCCAATCCTGTCATGAACTTCATGATAGCGGAAGCTAGCGGAGACAATATAACCATCACGGATTTGGCTCGCTATGCCGAAGCGGCTGGAGGCAGGAGGCCCATTCATGTGCGCCTCATCGAATGGCTTAAGGATTTGATTAGGGACGTGCAACAAACTGCGGACGCTATGGACGGAACCACCGCCGCAGAACACGTGGCTGAATGGGATTCCTATGTGGCCCGCATCGCGGACATGACCCCCGGCAAGTGGTTCGACATGCCTCGCACTCCGTCATGGAAGGTAGACGATACGGATTATACTATGGGCAACGGGGTAGATTATTTTAACCCGATGGCCTATGAGACTGACATGACCCGAAGACTGTCCTTCGGTCTGGCCGCAGAAATCATTGGCACGAATGCCGGGAACTGGGTAACCAGTATTAAGAACGGATGGCTGGGTGCAACCAAGAACTGGGACAAGGCTGGCATCAATGTTAAGTCCGAGGAACAGAAGCTGGTTGTGCTGGAACAAATGGCCAACGTGAATGCGGCATACGAACGTAGTATTAAACGCATTGACAAAATTGGCGATATGCTTCAACGCCGTGCGGATAAGCTGGGCTGGGATGCCGCTACGCGAAAGAAATGGAGCAAGTCCATTCTTGACATGTCGGGGAATATGGACAACGATATTGACCCTGAAACTGTTGCACGCATTAACGCAGAGGCTCAAGCAGAAGTTCGTCAGCATGAACAGACCCGCGACTTCCGTATCGCGTTGGCTAAGAAGACCGTCACCGATGCCGTCAATAGGCACGCGGAAGCGGTGCGTCTGGCTAACTCCCTTGCGCTTAATAGTGAAGGGAGATTGGAAATCAACGACATGATGCGCCGGATTAAAGACATGAGCGTCAAGAGATATGGTGCCATGCTGGACAAGCAGGTAGCTCTCCCCATGCTTTCCCAGCAGATTCACAAATCGCTCTCCGACCTTGGCTCTCGTATCTCCGCGACGGGGAATGCCAATCTGGAAACCACCTACTTTGGCCTTGCCCGCGACACACAAAACTATCTCGCGGATATGATTAACGAGGTGGATAGTCCCTTCTCTATGGATGAACTTCTGGACAGGTGGTCCAACCTTCGCAATGACTTCCTCTATGCGGAGAGTACAAACCATCCCACCATCGTCCCTATGATTCAGGACATCGCTAAGACACGGGCCGAAGCTAAACAAATCATCCGGGAAGCCAAGGATGATTTCTACGCCGCAACAAAGCGAGCGGGCGTAACTCGCGCTGGCGTAGCTACCCCTGCTGGTTCCGTGTGGCTGAAACGGGACAACGCTATCCTCAATGCACGCCGTCAAAAACAAGCGGAGTATATGGCTAAGCGGGATGCCGCTGAACAGTGGCTTCTGTCACAGGGGGTTGTAGGTCAACTGGTCCACAATGTCATCGCCGATTCCCGTAAAGAAATTGCCGCAACGCAAATCTCTATTGCCAAGCTCATTGGAGATAGCCGCATGGCTGACAACGCCGCGGAGATGAATTATCTTCATCGCACCTACATGGCCGTAGGACGCCATGCCGGAGACTTCACCCGGACGATGAAAGACATCATCGCAAACCCCAACGGAGAACTGGCGCAGAAATACGACGGTCTGACGAAACTGTTGCAGGAAGCCGCAATCTCTCATGCCGAAGCGCACCAGAGAGAACTATCCGAAAACGTAAGCCAAGTGCTGGACAACATGCAAGCATTGGCCGCGCTCCACGACGAGTTGAAACTTCCGCTGGTATCCGCTCCTCCGAGAGCTTCCGCGAATTATAAACTCCTGTTCGAAGGTGTAGCCAAGAACTACAGGAACAGGGAAATTCTGGACTTCATTCAGAACAACTTCGGCGCGGTTCAAATGCTTGCAGACCTGCGAGATGGCCATAACATCAGTGCCTTGTACGATAAGGCCATGAGCATGATAGCACAGGCAGACTATCGCACGAAGTCAAAGATGACAGAGACGAAGGAAACTCTGGACATGAATGCCAGAGATAGTTTCCTCGCCGATGTCTTCTCCAGCCTTCCGGGAAAAACGATTGCGGACAAAATTGGCAGTCTTCAATCCCCGGCATCCGTGGCTTCCGAAGTGAACAAGGCCATCCCCACTATCCCGACTTCGGCCATTGACCAGATATGGAACACGCCTGATATGAATGCCGCAGAACGACTGGACAAGACGCTCAATCTTCTTCGTGGTCAGGCTGGCGTTCTCATGAGGATGAACGGCATGGGCAACGTCATCTCCGCTACCGACTTGAAAGTGTTGCAATACCCGGAACTCTCCCGTCTTGCGGTGAACGATGCCATGAAGGCCATTGACGAAGTTCTGTCCAAGAAGAGGACGAATGAAGATGCGCTGGCCCAGCGGAAACGCTTGCCCGAATGGCAGAGGAAAGCTATGTATGAACTTAGCGACCTCACCATTGGGGATGCCATTGGGACGTTACAGAATACCTTATCCATGCAGTCGAAGATTGCCGTGAACCAGTTGCTTGCTGACGAGTATGCCTCCGTGCTCAAGGCACAGGGTGTGGTCGTACCCCCGAATTCCACGAACCGTACCTCGGACATGGTGGAAATCTCCTTGAAGAATACGAAGAATGCGTTGAACGGAATGTACGCTGACAAGGATGTAGCCGATGCCATCTACCGCATCTACAGACCGAGCGACGACATCCTGAATAGCAGGACGGACGACTATAAGAAGGTGCGCAAGTACTGGCAGAAGTCCGGCAAGGGGCAAGGATGGTGGAGTAAGGCGGGTGGCTTGGCTAACCTTTCTGTCTTAATAGCAAGTCCTAATTCCACGTTACGTAACTTATATGGTACAGTAGCCCAAATGACCCATGCGGGTGCACTTCCATTCACGGGGAGTAAAGACATCGCAAACCTTGTCGGGGACTGGGTCCAGTTGCGTAAGCTATGGTGGCTATCACAGGGCAAGGACCTTGCTTCACAGGCTTCCGCGGATAGACTGCTGGCCGCGGAAGACAGGTACAACGAGAAGATTCGCTACTGGCAAGAGCTTGGTCTGCTGGACGCAGGTCAAGGGGAGTTCCTGCGCAACGTCTGGAAGTCTGACGAGTTCAGTAAGATGGCAGGAGAATTTGAAGAAGTAAATGAGGATTCCTTCTTCAAACTGGCCGAAGCTCTGAACGAGAAACAGGAACGGACAAAGGGCGAGGTGGCTAAGGATGCCGCCAAGATGGCGGGCAAAGTCGTAGCATGGCCCATCAAAACGATGTCCTTCGCCTATGGCTTGCCGGACGCGGCGGCCAAGATTGTTCTCTTCACTAACCAGAGAGCGATTGCCGATACCCAATTAAAGGTACAACTGGCACGGGCGAAAGGCAAGGCCAACCCTAATGCGCGGGACCAGATACTCCTTGACGCGAGCCAGACTACCCAGAGTTGGGATGCTTATGTGGACAGGTATACTGCCCACATGGTGAAGAGCTTGCTCCCCACGGGTTCACGTACTCCTTTGTGGGTGAAAACCCTGAATATAGTTGCGGCTCCGTTCTTCATGTTCCAGTACCATACCTTCCAGTCTGTAGCCTACAACCTTGGCCACGCCATAGGTGAAGGGGTAGACGGTGTGTGGGCTATCAATAACGGCATGAAGAAGGAGGGGGCTTACCTCTTGGGACGCGCTATCCTTCGTACCGCGGGTTCCTTAGTAACTATTTCTGCAACCTCTGCGGTCTCTTCCTGGGTTGCCCGACAGATTATCGCCAGTGTCTTGGGAGATGACGATGACCGTAAAATCATTGACGACGCGGAAGTCATGAGGAAGCTGGCAGATAGTGGGCTAATTCCTGACTATGATAAGTTCGGGGACTTGATTGGCATCATAGATATGAAGCGACATGAGTTCGAGTATTTGAACCTTGAATACATGAACCCGTTCAAGACCATCAGGGTGTTAGCCAAAACCCTGCCCAGCCTCTTCATGGATATGGATGTGGACAAGTGGGGGATGAACAAGGTTGCCGAACTGAAAAACCTGCTGGAAAATACGGTGCTTGAAGAATCCCTCCTTCTGAATGCCGCTTCTGAATTGTTTAATGAGGAAGACTTCAATTACAAGCATAGCCTCTCCGGTGATGAAAGCGTCAACGTTCTCCCGGCAGTCGGCAACGCAATCCTGTTGGCCGCAGGGCTGAACCCCTCGTTCGGCAGTGGACATACATGGCAAGTCCTTGAACGATTCGCGACGGTTGCCAATAAAAAGATTCCCTTCTACGGCTGGGCAGTCAAGTCAGGTAAACAATTGTTTAGCGATACACCTGACATGAGTGCCGCGGCATACGGGTTACAGTCCTTGGGTGCGGGCCTCCGTCGTCCGAAGGATTTGACCGAAGCCCTTGCCGCCGGGTTAAAGAATGCCAACGCGGCAGTCACTAAGTCGAAGCGAATGAGCGTCCTTCGTCCGGACTTCTACAAGAGAATGGAATCCGGAGTGGATGTGGAATCTATGGAAGCCTTGGAGACCGCGGATGCCGTGAAGAATTTCACCAAGCTAGTCAATAGTGTCCGGTTTGTTACGGAAATTACAAACATGCTTGACCCCGCTCTGCGGAAGGAAGTTCTGGCTTCCGCGATTGAGAGTTCCGGTATGAGTGCCAAGACCTACGGCGCGGCCATGAAAGGCATCATGCCCTACATCATTAGCCCGCAAGCAGGACGTGAGGCTATCGCGAAGCTCAACCGCGAATTGCAGAAGTCTAATACCACGGACGAGGGCAAACGCCTAATCGAAGAGCAGAAGAAACTCATTATCAACCTCATGAGGAAGGGTAGCATTCAGATTGATGGGGCATTGAGTGCGGAGGAAATTCATAATCGGATGAAGCAGTAGTCCTCTGTTTATATCCTTGACCTTCGGGGGCATGGGAGATATAATTCTCCCATGCCCTCTTTTCGTATAGTACCCAATCATATTATGGCCACCCCTCCGGGAGGCTGGAAGTTTATTGTCCCTGAATCCATGAGTGTCAGGCTCAAGGGAACCAAGGTTTCCGCGGGTTCACTGGAACAACTCCGCAAATCCGTCGCACGTCTCTTCATGAATAACGGAGAACCCTTTCAGGTTGCGCTCTTTGAATCAGAGCTTTGCGCTTCTCTCCCTCCCCAATACTGTACCACCTGCGGAGATAAGGGAATTGAATGGAAGGAGTATGAACCCATGAGTGCCAAGAAGATACTGGCCTTCTTCGGTACTATGGTTCTCTGGTATCGACGGGGACACAGGTTTGTAGATGAGGCAGAAGCCCGCCGCCGCTATGCTATCTGCGCCTCCTGTCCTTATGCTACCTCTACGCCTCCTCCGGATTTAGAGAAACAGGGGTGCGCTACCTGCGGTGCCGAAGGAGCTGGCCGCAAATTCCTCAAGGAAAAAATTTCCGGGCTTGCGGACCTGACTAATGGGGCGGCCCCTCTCTATTGTACCTTATGTGGTTGCGACCTATCAGTAAAGGCTCACTTCGATATTGAATCTGACTGCTGGCTAAAATAGTCCTTGACATTATTTCAAGTTGATACATACTTCCCTCCGTATGAACTCAATATTCACAGCAGAAGAAGCTAACAAGCTCCCCCTGTATAAGGGATGCACGGTGTACATTAACGTACATTGCGGTGGCATGCCCACAGTGAGAGCCGTTGAAGTATCTGATGTCGCCTTCGAATGTTTCGTTTCTCGTGTCAGAATCGAATACATCAACCACCGATTCAGAACCATAGAAAACGGCTATCTCAACCACACTGTCTTCCTCACCTATGAGGACGCGGCCAAGCATGCGTGCCATGATTACGTCAAAGAGATAGAGAGGCTCGAACAACAACTCGAAACCAAAAAGAAAAAGCTCGCCGAACTGATGGCGAGCATTGAGAAAAACGAAGTTCCTGTCAGTTAGGTATTGACATCATAGGTACTGCATGGTATAAAGAATCCGCAACGACATCATTCTGTTTGGACTGTAAGTTGTTTGGGTTCTAAGGGTTAGGGACAGGAGGATTATTCCTTCTGTCCTTAATCATTATAAGTGCTCGGGTTCAACTGGGATTCCTTAGGATTGTCGTTTCCTCGATTCGCTACACGAGAAAGAGAATATCTCCTTTTCGTGGAACTCGAATCTCCACGACCGTTGGCTTGGTCGCCTGTTCCCCACTCCCCGTGGGTACAGAAGTTATTGATGTTTATAGCGGCATTCAAGTCTCGGTCAAGACTAATACCGCAAGAAGCGCATGTAAATGTCCGTTTGTTTAAGTTCTTCATCTCTTTATTCCTTGCCCCGCAGTGCGAGCAAAGCTGGGATGAAGGATAAAACCGAGAGACCAGTTGAAGGGAACGTCCATACCATTCGCACTTGTACGTCAGTTGCCGCTTAATCTCTCCGAAGCTGGCGTGCGCGATACTTGCGGCGAGATGATGGTTCTTCATCATTCCCTTTGTATTGAGGTCTTCCATTCTTATTACTTGGTTCTCGCTAACAAGAGTGGAGGTGGTTTTATGTAGAAAATCTTTTCGTTGGTTAGATATTTTCCGATAGATGGAACGCATGCGCTTGCGAGCTTCTAACCTACGACGTGAATCTTTCGTCCTTCTAAACACAATCCGATGTGCTCTCTTCAATCTCCGTTCCAATCTACGATTTCGTTTAAGATGGAAGGTAGTTCCATGAGAGGTAGTAACCGCAGTCTTAACTCCGAGGTCAATACCTACGGATTCATGAAGGGGTTCTGGCAATTCTTTCGGAGTGTCTTCGTATATAACTGAACAGTAGAAGTAATCTCCGTCGGTTGAGACAGTAGCACGTATGTATCTAACTTCCGGCAGATAATCCCGTTCATAAAATTTTACTGATTTTAATTTAGGAAGGCGTAGATGATTACTATCCTTTAAGTATAAAGATAATCCATTAGTAGCGTAAGCTTGTCTTTCATCTCGGCATGACTTAAACGAAGGGTACTTAGAAATTCCTGCGAAGAATCTCTTAAAGGCTTTATCTAAATGACGTAAAGAAAAAGCAATGATACGTGAATCAACTTTACGTAACCAAGCATATTCCTCGTCAGTATTCTTTAACCGATTGATACTGTTAATAAGGTCGAAAGTTGTCGGACGTTTAGTACGGTCTTTCTTTTCCTTATCCTTGTTCTCTTCCCAATGTTTATTGAGTTGTTCCAGTCCCCAGTTATAGACAAACCGAGCCGCGCCAAAGTTCTTATGAAAGAACTCGACTTGCTCTTTAGTGGGTTTGAGTTTTACTTTACGAGACTGGAACATGGATTAAATTATTTATTTGTGATTAGCTTCAAGAGATTCTATCAGCTGGGTAATCTCTCCGATACATCGTTGCAATTCCGATGCGGGGTTTACCTCAACCAACTTATCATGCGCCCAGATATAGAAGAGCCGTACCAGAATGGAATCTTCGGGACTACGTTGGTAGCTATGGCTCATGACTGTACGCCTGAACTGTTCAAGGATAAGGTAAAGGTCAAACGTTTCGAACACCTTGGACCAGTGCTTAGCGTAGTACTCCAAATACCACCGTGCTTTCTTGAGGTCTTCAATACGGTCCTTCTTGTACTGTGACCGCATCAAATACTTGACGGCGTTCCCTAATGCGAAGGGAAGCTTGCCAGTAATTTCTATGGTCTCGATTCCGCTGGGGTGGGAGGTGTAATGCTTCGGGTGGTTGACGGCATCGTTCATGGATTCCTTTCCTTCCGGCAGGTCGGGAAAAGCCTGTGAGTTTACCTTGGTTGAAACGATTGCGTTGATTGCTTCGTGTGCGTGCATACTATTTGGTGAGGTACTTGTAAATTTGTCTGTTGATATATTTGCGAATAGACATCTTAGCTATGATGAAGAGGTGGGGAGAGGGTGGAGTTAAACATCCTGCTTTGACTGTCCACTCCCTTGTAATTCTCCGTGCGAACTTGTGCGCCTTCCTGCATATTTCCAGAGCCGCAGAGGAACTTCCAACAAGAGCCACGGGGACTTTACCTCTGATGAAATAGCCATGAAATTTAATCTGGAATCGAAAGGTGTTGTCCCTCTTAATCCAGCCGGGAGCTTCATCTACGGTAAGTTCTCCGACTGCACCTGTGGATATTTTACTGGACGCGAGAATGCGACCATAGGTTAGTTGTTTCTCGGTCAGTTGTTTCTTCGACCGGAGAGAAGCATGGACAAGTTGCTTATGTTCAGGCATGATGCGAGACCGAAGCTTGTTAGCTTTTGTCTCCATCAAGAACTTCTTTTGCTCCGCGGGGCTATCTCGATACCAGTAAAATTTTCCTTTATATTTCTTGCACTTGAACTTTCCTCTTCGACGCTTTAGGCGATTGGCCTTCATATCGGCTTCCATCTGTTCCCGATACTTCTTGAGACTGATACGGCTCATAGTTCTGGAACGGAATGAAGTCGGTTAGTATCAACTGGGATGTCCTTGAACGCCCATGCGAGGTCGTACTTCAATTCCATCCTTTGCCGGAGGGCCAGAAGGAGCGCACGGATTTGCGGCTGGGCCGCACCGTCTAGTCGCATACGGAAGATGTGCCTCCACTCGCGGAGGTTAGCAGTCACGCCAATCACCGTAGCCGTGCAGTTCGGAAGCAATCCCCGCGCCTCTTCGGGAGGCAGTCCCCCTTGGATAAGTTCCACGTACTTCTCCGCAAGGTTCTGGCAGGTATCCTTAAACTCTTCAATGGTCTTCGGGTCAACCTTCTCGTCGTTAAAGAACTGCGGACGGGTGAAGCAAATGATTCCCTTCCGGGAGTAGTTGATGAACCTCTGGCTTTCTTGGGAAAAAACGGCATGCCTGTGTCGCACCAACTGATGTGTCACTGCCCTGTCCGTCAGGAGGACTGCAGGAATATTGATATGCTCGATGACACTTTCATGTCCGCGGTTAATGATACGGGAAAGAAACGCAATGGGGTCACCCTTCGGTTCGCTTTTATAGCAGATACGTCCCATTATCTCTGCGGCCTCAACCTGTTTATCTATTACTGATTTAGTTAGCGGAAGTGTGACTTCCTGATTTATCCATAGAACGTTCATGAATTAAATGCTTGGCTTTGTAGTTTGCGAGTTCAAGAGTGGGGAATGTCCATCCATACTGGCCCCATTCACTGGTGCTGGGGAGGTATTCATCTCCAGCTTTAACCTTGATGAACTCATTGTCCGCTTTGTGCTGACGGATGATGACAACCTCATAATTGTTTACCTTCCCGCTTCCTTTATGGGTTAGCTCATAGATGGCAACGCCAGCCTCACGGAAAATGAGGCGACAGGTGAAGGGGTTACGGGTAAATTCGTTAGGAATTTTCTTCATTTGTAATTGAAGGGTTAATCATTTGCATGAATTCTTCTTCTGTAATTGAAGGAATCTTGTGGAGCCTCGCAATCTTTTGCTTGTGTTCCCCCGGTTCCTTACCGACGACTAGGTAGTTGGTCTTCCTCGACACGTTCTCCTTGACCGTGCCTCCCATGTCCTGAACAAGTAGGTTATATACATGGCGAGGCTGGGACAGGGTCCCCGTGATGACGAAGTTTACTCCCCGCAACGCGGTGCTCTTGGGAACATTGCCCTCGGCATTGGGAATATCTCCTGTCATAACCATTGCCGTCATCTCATTCCACGTTGGCACGGTCTCCATGTAATTCAGAATTGCCTCGGTCATCAGGGGGCCGAACTCCGCATGACGCTTGTTCCTTAAATCTTCGGGGAAGAGAGTGAGGAAAGCGTAGAGATTGGGGTAAGCATAGGAGAGACTTTCCGCACGGGTGCAACCGACGTGGGGAATCTCCATTGCAGTAATCCATTGCGCAAGGGTTGCATGGTGCTTCCGTTCCTCCACGATTTCAAGGAATCCTCTGTACCCTTGGGTTCCGGGGATTCCGTTGATGAGATTGTCCATCGTGCCGGACATGAGAAGCAGGAACGGGTGGTGGAGGTAAGCAGTTTCTGCGGTCGGAGGCTCTACATCATTCTCCCCGGCGAGCAGTTTGTCTGCAATCATGCGTGAGAATACAAGCCCCATGCCATCGATGTCTAGTGCGTTCTTACCGCATGCGTATTCCAGCTTGGCCGCTACCTTATCCCGGCACAACGGATTGGTACAGAAGATGTTGAGGTCACTAGAGGATAACGTGGAGCCGCAACAGGGACAGGTCAGAGGGACAACGGAAACCGTATTGTCACAGCCGCGAACCTTGCGGATGTACGGAATAATCTCCCCTGCCTTAACCACCTCCACGGTATCACCAATGTGGAAGGAGGCCGCATTAGCCACGTTGGAGAGGGTGGCACGGGAAACGTTGGTTCCACCAATCTTCACCGTATCGAAGACAGCAACCGGGGTTAATACCCCTGTCCTTCCTACTTGCCAAATGACATCGCGAAGGGTAGTTTCAACTCCCTGCGGGTTGAACTTAAAGGCTACAGCATCCTTCGGGTGATGGGCGGTAGCCTCTCCCGCATGGATTATAGCGTTCTTCTGGTTCAACTTAAACACAATACCATCAGTGGGATAGGCATTGTCTTCCCGCAGGTACTGAACCATGCCACGGATATATTCATCCGTCAGGACTTCGCCTTCCGGCCAGACGTTGGGGAGAGTTACGAGGTCAAACATTTCCATCAGCCATCCACGCAGTTCCATGCGGGATTCAACACCCTCCGGGAAGGGACTTGCATCGAACGGGATGAAGGTAATGAGCCAGTCAGACCACTTGAGCTTATTATTGCGGAGTTGACCAACGGCGCAAGCGCGGAGGTTGGAGTACCCCATGCTTTCCACCTGCCCCTCGTTGCTCTTAGCCACAACCACTTCCCCACGGATAGCTCCCGTGTAGTCCCCGTAGCTGGGAGGCACCATGTAGAGAGCCTTATCAAGGGGGATTACTTCCCCCTCGGTTCCGTTGCCACGGGTAACGGCCTTGACGAGCCGCCCCTTTTCAATGTACAGAACGAGGGTAAGGCCGTCATACTTCGGTTCAACCACGACGTCACGTCCAGCAATCCAGCCGCGAAGCTGGTCCATACCAATTCCATCCTTGCCCTCATGAATCTTGGCAAGGGAGAGCACGGGATTAGGATGTCGGAAGGTCTTGGCTCCCCGTTGTACGTCGTCCCCAAGACTATCGAGTTCCTTGGATTCCGGGGAACGGGAACGCAGTTCTTCAACCAGAGTATCGTAAACCGTGTCGGGAATGAGGGTCTTCCCCTCATTGTAGTAGGAGCTATTGAAGAATGCAATCGCTTCCTCCAACTCCTTCACGCTCATGTTTTTAGGATTACCTATCTCCATTGTCGTCTTCCTTTCCGACGTGTATGATACCTTCGCTAATGATTCTGTCAAGCTCTTTCTCTACTGTTTTTTGACATGTTTCCGGGTAAGGAACCCGAAGTAAAATCATTATCATGTGAAGGTACTCCTTCTTTGTTGGTTCTGCCCTATATATCTCTGCTTGCCGACATGCGCGATGGCATACACGTTCAAGCAGGGCACGGGCAATTGTACGATAATCTTCCTGTTCGCTAGTCGTTTCCATTGCTTTATGCTTCGTGGGGTAGGATGATTTTACGGGCGTTGGCTTCCTTCTCGGCAAGCTCCGACTTATCTACGAAGGTAAGAGTAGACTGTTCCATCAGGTTCATGGAAATTACATTGCTCGCCACGGAGAAGAGACGGAATGCGGAGATGCCTCCCTTCTCTTCATCAATGCGGTCCGGGTCGTTCTGACTGGCATACGCTATCAAGAGGTGAATGGCCATGAAGAGGACGAGTGCCTTAATCATGACGTGGGAATCTGTAAAGATATTGCACGCCTTGCCGGGGTTCTCAAGCTCCTGCATAAAGGCAATGTATTCCTTCACAGTGACGAGGTTCTCGGCGACTTCTGCCATGATGAACTGAACTCCTGCCAGCGGCGGGGGTTCAATATCAAAGATGTTGGCGGCGTAGTCCCCCAGTTCAAGAGCTTTCTCGGCAACCGCATCCGCAGGCGCGTCGATGGGCAGGTTGAAGGCAGGGACTGCATCCCACTCCCGTTGCAGTCTTTCCTTCAACATGACAGACTTCGGTTCGGCGAGAATGCGGGCTACCTCTTCCTGAATATTATCAAGGCTCAACTCGTTTGGTTCTGTGGTATTCATGTGGGGATAATAGTATCTGGGTTTTATTACTTGTCAAGAGAAGTTTCTTCGTTTCTGTCTAATTCATTCAGAAGATTGCAGAGACGTTCCATTTCGGTTGTTCCCTCACATGAAGGGTTGACACGTAAGGACCGATTCTTCTTGAAGTCCCAAATAGCTCCGTCGATAACTCTGAACCGATAATGCAGGTCGATTGGCCTGATGAGAAGAAGGGAGGCAGGGGTTACTGCTTTGATAGTTCCTGTACGTTTATCCTTAATACCGACAAGAACGGAATCCTTCTCGTCCTCCATTACAGTCCATTTACCTATATGTTCTCTACAAATTACCTCGTCCCCCTCCTTAAACTTCCGAAGAGGTGTAGGGTAACATTTGATTGCTTCTTCATGACGGACAACCCCCTCACCCAGAGGGAAAGCATTTAAGACTTTGTATCTGTAGAAGTTCGGGGAAAGCTCGACTACCCTCCCCACGTAATACTCTCCACCCAGTTCTCTGACAATGTAGTCACCGGGGTTAATGTCCTCGTCGATAAATTTTTCTAATTCTTTGGGTTCTAACATATTCTTGATAGAAGTGGTTATAACTTTTTGGATTTCGTTCGTATTGTTCTTTTTGTTCCTGCATTATCTTCCGAGTTAAACGGGAAACCCGAAGGAGTGCAAGAAATTGTCGGGTTAAACTCTCAAATTGCATTGGAAGGAACTCTTGTGGAGTGAGAGGATTTCCTCATTGGACAGGGTCCCCATGTTCAGCCGCATGTCGTCGGGAGCCATCGTCAAAATCGGAGTGCCTTCGATTGATAGGGGGAAGGCCATCTTGGTGGCGAGGACTAGCGAGGGGCGGGCCTTAAACATAGCGTCGTAAAGGGTTTCGCTATATCGAACGGCTTGATGTCCTCCGAAATAAATTTCGGTGGCATACATGCAATCCTTGCCACGCCGCGTCTCTGGCGCGTTTAGCCGGAGGATGCGCACCGTGTGGTCCTCATACGCCTTCGGGTCATAAAGTGTTCGGATGATGAAGTGGGTATCTGTCATGATTACCTTGCCGATTCCGAAGGCTTCAATCAGGAACTTAGTCCGCACGGATTGGAGAATATTATCCTCTGGGTACCGGGGAATATAGAGTTCAGATTTAGTCTTGGAGGGAAGCATAATAGTATCCCAAAGTTCCCCGGTGCTTCCCCCATTATTGCTAGTCCAAGAATGAAGGAGCATGATTTGTTGAGCGAGTGCGATAGGTTTCATATCTGTTTTGTTTTTGTAGAGTTATGTGAGGTTTCTAATTAGAAGATAGGTCGAGTGAATCCCATATCTTCAAGGCAACGGGCGAGGCGATTTGCCTCCAGCTGGTGCCGCTCTAGGCGTCGGCGTATGATGTCAATGCCCCACTCTACCAATAGCTGGAAGACAATCCAGCCTGTGATGATGACGCACCATGTAAGGTACGATATGAGAAGTTCACCAGTGGCAAGGAGATAACCTAAACAAACCAGTGCGCTTACGAGGGCAACAATGCCCACTACCGAATGCAGGTGCTCCACGAGGCTCCACAGGGTATGAAGCCTGTCGGCTCGCCCGATGTGGTGGAGACATTGCTTGCGGAGGATGACGACGTTAGATTCTTTTTCGGGTGTCATACTATAGAGCTATGTGAGAGTTCTAAAGGTTCAACGGAGTACGAGCTTCACGGTTTCCAGATTCAAATCGTCGTTCCATTTGTTGCTCGTAAACTTCACCATGCAGGGGAGGAAGAAACGTTCTGCCAGCTTGCGAACCTTTATGGAATTGATATTGTTCATAGATTCCTTATCGGGTGTGAGGAATCGGAAGCGCATATAGGTGAGGCTACCGTCAACCATGAAGTCCACCGCCCCCGCTTCCTGCGCAATACGCAGTCCCACTTCCTGCCAGTTCTGATTCACCACCGCAGTAAAGTGCTTTGCCAGTTCTATGGCATCCCCTACAGTCAGAGCCGCCGTTTCCGCAAGTTTCCACACCGTGCCATTCCACTTCAACTTGTGGAGCCGGACAATGCACGCGCCATTGTGTGTGCGTTCCAGTTCGATTGCGTAGGGCCGCATGTACGGCTTAACATATGCCGTTCCTTCTCCATTCCATTCGGAAGGCCTGTCTATCCTATGGGATATTACACCTGCCTTAAAAGAAAAGATTGCAGGTTGAAGTTTATTGATTCGATTTGTGAGCTTAAGCCATTCCGTGCGGGAAAGTTCATCACGTTTCCTGCCTGTAATATCAATGTCAAATGCAGTCATAATTTTGTAGTGTTCTTTGTTGGTTCTAATAGGAAGAAATAATTTTTAGTATGTATGATACAATCCTTCAAGGATATGTGCATAGGCTTCAACTTGTTCGGTAGGTACGATATGGAAGCCATTGCAACTTGCGAGCCGTTCAATATCCCTCATTTGCCGGGTAGTAGTTTGTGAATATTCTTTGGTTGTAACATACAGTACTTTGCCTCGACGGTCAAGGGTGGCAACGTGCGTTTGATAGGAGAAAAGTCGGTTGCCCTGCCATGACATAGAGCGCAAACGCCTTCCGTCTAATCCGGTTCGCAAGGGAGACTTGCCACTTTCTTTTCTGCCTTCAATGTATTCCTTGCCTAATTTTTCAATGTAGGTTCTCATGGTGTTTTGTTATTTGGTTAGAGTTATTTGAGGGTTCTAATAAATAGGGTAGCTGGGGCGGGGTTTAGGTCATGCCCTGTAGGAGGGAAGGGTAGAAACGGTTGTGTGGTTATAGTCGAAGCGAGAGTATTGTACACCAGTCAGGCTTTCAAGGTCTTGCTTCAATCTCTTCACTTGTTCTTCCACTTTAACGGCTTGTGCAAAATAGGCGCACACGTAGTCGGAATCGCAAAGGCGGGTATTTGATTCCTCAATCTCCCGGAGCTTGGTATCAAGGCGAACCATATCATTGAAGATTCCTTCAATGAATTTCTCCATGTCCCTTCCGGTGACAATTCGCTTCTGCGTTTGCGTCAGCTCATTGACGTCAAACTTAAAGGAAATATTCACGGAATCAAACATGCCGGGGAGGATATGATGAAACACCACTTGCGGCCACGTATAGCGGCTCCAATTTATGTAAGCGTGGATTTTAATGTCCGCCTCAACACTTTGTGTAATTGCGGTGGCCAGACAGTCTTCCAGCATCCGGTCTACTCGGACGTTATAGACCTTACCTGCAAACCGGGGGAGGCGTTCGGCCACTAGTGCCAGCATGCGGTGAGTAATAAGGGCGGCCAGACCGTGAGCGGCATTATCTCGGACGACCTGTTTCAGGTTATGCCCCATGTTGCGCACCGAGATGACATAGTCATTCTGATTATTCTCCATGAGGTCATCCCGTGTTTCAGCTACGGCGGCATCGATAGCGGCATTTGCCCGTTCAATAAGGGCATCAATGGCGGTGACAGTGGCGGGGATTGTGATTGTAGTATTCATAGTATTATTCTTTCTATCGGTTTATTGTTGTTTGGTTTATTGTTGCGGGGCTTGTCCCCCCGTTGGATAGTTTCAGGTTAGCAGATTTTCTTACCTTGTCAAATACTTTTTATATGTATGACAAAATCCTATGGAACAATTTGAAGATAGGAAATGTATTGAGAATTAACCTGCCGGGTATCTCCCACTTGGCATACATTCTCCATGCCGAAAGGGAACCATGCTATTTTATCAGGGCGGGGTAGTCTTTCAAGGAGAGTGTGCGGGGGTTCATCCTTTGAGGAAATAAGCATAACGCCATAGGTTCCAATCCGATACAAGACAATGTCATCTTTCTGGCACTTGCTCCCCGGCTTGGCATACCGGGGAAGGAGTAGCAGACTGCTGGCGCAATCTGACGGATTAAGCAGGTATTCTTTCCGGTGCATGGCGTTGAAGCTCCAAATAGTGAGGCGCATCTTACCACCCGTTACCGTTTCCGTCTCCATTCTGATATGTAATTCTGATATGTCTTTCATGGTCTGTAATTTATGATTGGTTTATTGTTAAACCCCGGAATCCCCGGAACCCGTTGCACCCGATATCCCCCGCATTCCGGGGGCGGGAATTATTCCTTTGTCTTTCTACTTTTTCTTTCTATTTGGTTAGAGTTATTTGACGGGTTCCGGGGGTTCCGGGGTTTAAATGTTCCATGTGGAACAAGCCGCAAGTGGTTTATATTCTTCCAGTTGCCAGTGTTTGGCCGTGCATCGTGCGAACCCAGAAATTAACGATATCACGGGGACGGGGCGATACATTGTGCCCGTTCATATCGGTGAAAGTATGTCCCGTTTCTACCAAGGCTATCAGATTGCGGATAGTACTGCGTAGGGTTTGATTTCCTTTCAGATACACCTTTACCCGGCTACCGTCTGTGAGCTTAAGTTCAAGGTAGCAGTTAGTCATCCGGCAACCCGGATTTATCCATGATAGGACGGCACCCATAAAGCGAGGCAGGACATAGTATTTTACACAGTCACAGGGCAAGCCAAAGGCGGGCGTGCTGGTGAAATGTGCTTCCGGCTGGTCGTCCACAGGGCAAACTAGGAAATAATCTTTTTCCCACTCTTCAATGTTTTCAAGGTCTTCATCTCTCATATCTTCCTTGCCTTCCCCGTATTCAAGGGGATAGACTGCCCATTCTGGAATGTAGTGGATAAGGGCATAGTCTGATACTTTAAGAGTTGCGGGTTGTGTTGCGGGTTGTGGTGTGGTCTTCATAATATGGTTGCTTTCTATTGTTTTATTGTTAGTTTGATTTTATAGGGCGGCGTAGTTATTCAATGGGAAGCGGCGTAAGTATAGAAGCTTTAGCTACTGACTGGCAGAACCGTTGTTCCAGATACCGGTTAATTTCCGCCGGGTCGTAGGTACACCAAGCCCCTAACTCATTCTCATTCACCGCCTTCCACAATCGTACTATGTCAGAATCATCTATTGCGGGCAGGGCGTCCCAGGGATATATGTTAAGCAGGGCGGCAATGGGGCGTGCATGCGAAGATGACTTGGCGAAAAAGATAAGGGACAGAAGGCCATTGCCGTTTTCGTAGAATGCCCATGCCGGGATTTCGTTGTCTTTCAATGTGATTTGAGTGTTCATGATATATGCTTTTTAGGTTTTCAGTTGTATGATAAATTAGAGCGGCCAAGAAATAGTTTCCGGGGAATCAGAAAGGGCTAGTACAAAATCAGTTTCAAACTGTCTTATCACAATGTACCCTTGTTCCGGCGTATATCCTTTAAGTTCTCCCAGAATGCACCAAGCATCCGTTCTGATTTTAATCTCACTTCCCCTTGGCAGGGCGGCAAGTAGCTTCCTTGCTTTTTCGATTCCCTTGCATACCCTATCCGTAACGGTAAGCATGAGGGCAGTATCTTCCTTCCAGTTATGGGGCAAGATTGTCATCTTGTCCGGGTCTGATACGTCCATTTCGTCATAGTCTAATTTTACGATTTCTTTCATAAGTTATTTCTTTCTAATGGTTTGAGGTTATGCGGGAGCTTGTCTCCCGCTTGCTGATTTTAGTTTATCGGATTTTCTTATCTTGTCAAATACTTTTTGTAGGGCGGTGTAATTTTTCAGGGGGAACTTAACGGCTATACACAATCCTTGCGCCCGCTTCCTCAAGGGCAAGGCATAGAGGGTCTGAAATAAAGGCACGGCTAACTACCATTTCACAGGGGCGATAGTCCGCAATGTTGATTGCCCGCATTTCCCCGGATTCCCGGCCCCTGACAAGCAAGGTAAGCTTGCTTCCGGTTGCTTCCGCTAGTGCGGCGATTAGTTCCAGCTCTTCATCATGTCTTGCGGATAGTTGGAATAGATAGGGGCGTGTTTCCCGGATATGAGCGGCTAAAATATTGATTGCCGTTTTCTTTTCGTCTTCATTCATGGTCTTATTTCTTTCTATTGTTGTTTTTTGATTTTTGATTTTATAGGGCGGTGTAACTTTTCAAGGGGGGTGGGATTAGTAAATCTCTTCCAGCTCTTCCCATTCACCCGGCCGGGTGAAGAAGGTTTTAAGTTCCGCATACTCGTGACATGCGCCTGTGTACATGCTATAGGATTTCATGTCATAGTCGCCCGTTTCCTCGTCATATCTGGGCAATCCCATTTCTATGCAAAAGTCTTGATATGAGCCACAATCGGATTTACACAGACAGGCAAGGACGTCATAGGCGGTTGGCGTCTTGTACTTATCTGCGTGTGACTGGTAGAACGTGATGAAGATTGCTTGCCTTTCGCCCTTTTGAGGACTTTCCCGGTGTAAGACAATTTCCCATGTACTATGAGGCTCTTTGTCCCACAAGGGAACATATCTTCCCTTATACTTTCCGGTGATTCTGATTCCGCAATTTTTGAGGAATCTCTTGGCATGGTCATCGTATATGCTCATTGTCTTATTTCTTTCTATTGTTTTATTGTTAGTATGTTAGTATGTTAGGGCGGTGTAACTTTTCAGAAATTAAACCCTGCTGACAAGCCTACGCACTAGGTCTACCCCGTCATCATAGGAGGGCACCATGTGCCGCCCTGCCTCATAGGTCTCACATTCCGCCGGCGTCAGATAGTAGCGGTGGACGAAAAACGCAGGACTAGGGCGGCCGTAGCGTTCATAATCCCATGAGGCAGGGGGCCTGTGCGTTGTCCCATTGCAACCATGCAACAGGGATGAATCCCTGTGAGGTATAAAGGTCTACGAGTTTATCGGTGGACAGGGCGAAAAGCCACTTGCCGCCCTGCTGACGGATAGAGCCGAAAACGTCATCCAGTGGGACTACCGCACCCGGGTTTTTGACTAGGGTGGCAATTTCACCGGTGGAAAGGATTGCCCACACGGCGGAGACGCGCCCGCCGTCACTGTCTCCTTCTACGTAGGCAAACCGTTTCGCCCCTTCATAATAGTCCGGAGAATGTACGTCTACGGCCCCTTTGATTCCTTCCGGGTGCAAATCCTTGAAGTGGTTAGCAAGGCCCGTGAATGTGGTGGCGGGCAATTCAATAATCTGATTCTTCATTGTTTTGATTCCTTTCTTTTAGTTAGTGTTTCTTTCGTTGTCCGGGTTGTTCCCCGGTGGATGATTTCACTTTAGCAGATTTTCTTACCTTGTCAAATTATTTTTATTTTTGTATGACAAAATCGTAAGTTATTCATCCGCAATGTTGAAGGCCTTGCGGGCGGCGTATCCCATGCGTTCAGTTTCCATGATTGTTTCAACTTCTCCGGACAGGTAGATGACGGTGGAATAAGCAACTGGCCGGGTAGCCTCGTCCCTCAAAAACTGGTGGATGTCCGCAACGTCATAGTTAACGCCCTGCCACATGCTAATCATTTCAAGGTCTTCAAGGGCAGGGGCAACGTCAAACGAAAAGATATCAAACACCGCCGCAACAGGGCGGGCGTGTGCGATTGTTTCGGCGAACAGGACAAGGGACAGGACGCCGGAACCGTTTTCGTAGATTGCCCATGTCAGCGTTTCACCGTCTTTCAAGTTAATCTGATTGCTCATTGTTTTAATTCCTTTCTTTTAGTTAGTGTTTCTTTTATTGTTCCGGGTTGTTCCCCGGTGGATGATTTCACTTTATCAGATTTTCCTAGCTTGTCAAATTATTTTTTATTTTGTATGACAAAATCGTAAGTCCCTGATTCTTAAAGGGTGAAGAGAGCCGTGTACTCTTTTGTACCGTCTCCTGTTCCCCGGAAAATGTCATCCGCAGGGAAAGGCAGGGCATTAACTGCGTCTCTTAATGCGTCTTCAATTGCGTCCGCCTTTTCTGCGGGCAGTCCTGCGCCGTAGGTGACAGAAAGCAAGATTTCTGTGGGATTAGGGTCTTCTGTACCAAGCTCGCCGCATGTGAGAGCTTCAACGGCGTCCAGATAGTTAATGTCACCAAGGCGTCTATCGTGTACAATCGCGAGGCGGTCTCTCTTAATCTTGCGGCGCAACCGGGTGGCAACCTTGCGGATGATTGCGAGCTTATCCGCCGCCGTAGCGGCGGCGGTGGGTGCGTCCTCTTCTGTCTCTTCTGTCTCTTCTGTCTCTTCTGTCCACCTCACCGCCTTGATAAATAAGCACAAGTCAAGAAAATTGTGGTGGTGGATATCCGGGTTGCAACCGCCGGAGATGACATAATCCATGAGTGCGGCCTTTACGTCATCTTCTGTTCCCCCGTCTACGGCGGCGGCAAGGTTGTTCATGTGGAAAAACGTTGCGTAGTCATAGATTGCTTTTAGGTGCGTTGCGGGAACATAATTGATTGCACCCTCGCGGCGGTCTAAAATGATATCGATAATCATTGCTTTAATCTCCTATCTATTTAAGTAGTGTTCTCATTGTTCCGGGTTGTTCCCGGTGGATGATTGCAATTTAACATGATTGCGGGCGGCGTCAAGCGGTTTTCTTTCCGGCGCGTTGTAACTCGCTCATTATCTGCGTGTTATAATTGTGTCATACAACCCTTCGGTTCCCCCGGTTCCCCCGGTTCCCCCGGTTCCCCCGGTTCCCCCGGTTCCCTTTTATATATAGTGTAGGGAAATGTAAATGTTCCATGTGGAACATTTATGCATTTATGCAATCGGGCAATCGGGCAATCGGGCAATCGGTTTGTTGTGGTGGGATAGCGGCTTCAACGGGTATCAGGATTCAACGGCTTCAACGGCTTCAACGGCTTCAACGGCTTCAACGGCTTCAAGATAGTTAAGGATTCATAACTATTAAGGATTCTTAAACATTCCCCTGTAAGTCCAGCCTAACTTTTAAGTCTGGACTAACTTTTAAGTCTGGACTAACTTATTAAGTCTGGA